>SAMEA3663013__coassemble_882_pt1 | contig 14457 bp, 10 predicted proteins | sample SAMEA3663013__metabat2_high_PE_026 | metagenome-assembled genome bin SAMEA3663013 (sample SAMEA3663013) | pig gut metagenome | biome: pig gut; feature: pig-associated habitat; material: faeces | place: France | collected 2012 | reverse complement strand
ACAAGATTGATATAGCAATCCACATCAAGCTTTTTAAAGCCAGTTAGCGTGTGCTTGCCAAAGCCGCCTGTGGTAATCATCAAGCGCTTGGCTTTTTTATACTTGCCAGTGGCAAAATACACAGCTTTCATATCGCTTGGCGCAATCTCATAAAACTCACGCTCGGGGCTAATAAAAATAAAGCAAAGCTCGGCGTTTAGCACTTTTTTCATAACCACAGCTGAAACAATGCTGATTTCATGCTCCCAGCTTTGCGCACCAAAAATAACTGCGTATTTCATAATAATCCTTGCAAATAGTTAAATAATTTCACCCAGATTTTACCCAAGTTTTATTTTGCACTCTGTATAATATTGAAAAATCAATAGAAAGGACTTGGGTAAAATGGTAAATGAAATGCTTCAAAGTATGATTTTACCATATCGTGGTATCCCCGACAGGGTTTGAACCTGTGGCCTCAGAATTAGGAATTCTGCGCTCTATCCAGCTGAGCTACGAGGACAAAAGGGAATTCTAGAATTTAGAATTCCCTATACTCTGAGCTAAAAAGCTTGGTAATTAGCCATTGCGGCTTTTAATAATCTCATCAGCCACATTGCGTGGAACTTCCTCATAATGGTCAAACTCCATTGAGTAAGTAGCACGGCCTTGAGTTTGGCTGCGAAGGTCAGTAGAGTAGCCAAACATTTGTGAAAGTGGGCAGAAGGCTGTAACGATTTTGTTACCGCTTCTTTCATCCATTGAGTTTACTTGGCCACGGCGTTTATTAAGATCGCCGATAACATCACCCATATACTCTTCTGGAGTTTCTACTTCAACTTTCATCATAGGCTCCAGGATAGCTGGATTTGCTTTTTTCGCACCTTCTTTAAAGCCCATTGACGCAGCAAGCTTAAATGCCATTTCAGAGCTATCAACTTCGTGGTAAGAACCATCAAATAGTGTGATTTTCACATCTTCAACAGGATATCCTGCCAAAATACCATTTTGAAGTGCCTCTTGGCAGCCTTTTTCTACTGCTGGGATATATTCTTTTGGTACAACACCACCTTTGATGTCGTTTACAAAAGTAAAACCACTACCAGCCTCAACTGGCTCTATACGCAAGAATACATGTCCGTATTGACCACGACCACCAGATTGTTTTGCGTATTTGTATTCTTGCTCAACTGCTGATTTGATAGTCTCGCGGTAAGCAACTTGAGGTTGACCTACCTCTGCTTCAACCTTAAATTCTCTTAGCATACGATCAACGATGATCTCAAGGTGTAGCTCACCCATACCAGAGATGATTGTTTGACCGCTTTCTTCATCAGTACTAACTCTAAATGATGGGTCTTCTTGCGCTAGTTTTTGTAGAGCTAAGCCCATTTTTTCTTGGTCAGCTTTTGTTTTTGGCTCAACAGCAACACTGATAACCGGATCTGGAAAGTCCATTTTTTCTAGGATTACATGGTCTTTTTCGCCAGTTAGAGTATCACCTGTGAAGGTATCTTTTAGACCTACAACTGCGCCGATTTCACCAGCGTAGATTTCTTTTACTTCTTCGCGTTTGTTTGAGTGCATTCTAAGCAGACGGCCGATACGCTCTTTTTTGCCTTTTACGCTGTTATATACATAGCTTCCACTCTCCAAGCAGCCACGATATACACGAACGAAAGTAAGCTGACCAACAAATGGGTCAGTCATAATCTTAAACGCAAGTCCAGCAAACTCGCCATCATCGCTATTTGCTACGCTTACTTCGCTACCATCCTCATAAACGCCTTTTATCTCAGCAACTTCGTCTGGTGCTGGTAGGTAGTCAATAACAGCATCAAGCAGTGGTTGAACACCTTTATTTTTAAACGCAGTTCCGCATAGCATAGGGATGATAGCCATGCTTAGGCAGCCTTTTTTGATACCTTTTTTGATCTCATCTTCGCTTAGTTCCTCACCAGCAAAAAACTTCTCCATCAAAGCATCATCAGTCTCAGCTATAGCTTCGATCATTTTTGCTCTGTATTCTTCAGCTTTGTCTTTTAGTTCAGCTGGGATTTCACCGATATCTGGCAGGCTTGGGCCTTTTGCATCGTCCCAAGTAAGCGCTTTCATAGTTACAAGGTCAACTACACCTTTAAAGGTATCTTCTGCACCGATTGGAATTTGAATTGGAACTGGATTAGCTTTTAGACGGTCTTTGATTTGTTGTTCTACACCAAAGAAGTTTGCGCCGGTTCTATCCATTTTGTTTACAAATACCATGCGTGGAACGCCGTATTTGTTAGCTTGGCGCCAAACGGTCTCGCTTTGTGGTTGAACACCACCAACGGCGCAAAATACAGCCACAGCACCATCAAGCACACGCATAGAACGCTCAACTTCAATAGTAAAATCAACGTGTCCTGGGGTGTCAATAAGATTTATTTGATGATCTTTCCAAAAACAAGTTGTAGCAGCAGATGTGATAGTAATACCACGCTCACGCTCTTGCTCCATCCAGTCCATAGTAGCAGCACCTTCGTGAACCTCGCCTATTTTGTGGCTAACGCCTGTGAAAAATAATATACGCTCACTAGTAGTTGTTTTACCAGCGTCGATGTGAGCTGCGATACCGATGTTTCTAACACGGTTAAGTGGAGTTTGTCTAGCCATTTTCTCCCCCTATTACCAGCGATAGTGAGCGAAGGCTTTGTTTGCCTCTGCCATTTTGTAAGTGTCTTCTTTTTTCTTAAATGCTGAACCACGAGAGTTTGCAGCATCTAGTAGCTCGCCAGCTAGTTTTTCTATCATTGTGTGCTCGCTTCTTTTGCGTGCGAAGCTGATGATCCAGCGGATTGCAAGCGCTTGTTGACGTGCTGGGCGAACTTCTACTGGAACTTGGTAAGTAGCACCACCCACACGGCGTGATTTTACTTCCATTACTGGTTTTACATTGTCCATAGCGTCGTTAAAGACATCTATGCCTTTTACTTCTTTATTCTTGCTCTCGATTGCTTTTAGAGCACCATACATGATTTCTGTGGCAACTGATTTTTTGCCATCATACATAAGTGAGTTGATAAATTTTGTAATGATCTTGCTTGAATAAACTGGATCAGGCATTACTTCCCTAACGGGAGCTTTTCTTCTTCTCATTGTTTTTCCTTCAAATTTTTGTAATTTTACTCAGGCTGCGAAAAACACACTTGACAGTCTTAGCAGTCTGCGTCTGAGTAGATTATTTGACAATATAACCGCACTTTGCGGCAACTTTAAAACTAGAATTCCAAAAAATTCTAGATTATTTTTTCGCTGCACCCTCTTTTGGTCTTTTTGCACCGTATTTAGAGCGAGAAACTGTTCTTTTAGCAACGCCAGCAGTATCCAAAGCACCGCGAACGATATGGTATTTAACACCTGGTAAGTCCTTAACACGACCACCACGAACTAGCACGATGCTGTGCTCTTGTAGGTTGTGTCCCTCACCACCGATGTAGCTAATAACCTCAAATCCGCTTGTTAAGCGAACTTTGGCAACTTTACGAAGCGCTGAGTTTGGTTTTTTAGGTGTAGTTGTATATACACGAGTACAAACTCCACGTCTTTGCGGACACTCTTTTAGCGCAGGTGATTTGCTCTTGCTAATCACTTTTTTGCGCTCTTTGCGAACTAATTGATTGATAGTAGGCACGCAAAATCCTTTCTTGAAAAAATTTAAAAAAGACTGAAATTATATAAAAATAAGCTTAAAATACATTGAAAAAGAATAAAAATCTAGGGAATTCTAGATTTTTTTATAAAATAATTCTAGAATTCCCTAAAAAATCTAGAGAATTCTAGAATTTTCTATTTATTTAAAGCATGTTTTAGCACATCAGAGATGGTATTTACTGCTATGATATCCATGCCGTTTTTTACTTCATCAGGGATATCTACTAGATCTCGCTCATAGTTTTTAGCAGGTATTAGTGCGGTTTTGATTTTGGCTTTAAAAGCTGCAATTAGCTTTTCTTTTAGCCCGCCGATTGGCAGCACTTCACCACTTAGCGTGATTTCGCCTGTCATTGCCACATCGTGGCGAACGCTTTTGTTACTAAAAATACTAGCAATAGCCGTGCTCATTGTAATTCCAGCACTTGGACCATCTTTTGGCGTGGCACCCTCAGGGACATGGATGTGCAAATCATAGCTATCATATATAGACATAGGTTTGCCATCTTTGTCATTTCTTATAAGCTCTTTTGGCACTTTTAGCTTGCCTGAATCAATTAGCGTTTTGATTAACGATCTAGCGATTTGCGCGCTTTCTTTCATCACATCACCTAGCTGACCTGTGATTTCTAGCTTGCCGCTGCCTTTTATACGAATTGCTTCTATGCGTAGCACATCGCCACCTACGCTAGTCCACGCTAGACCATTTACGATGCCTATTTTATCGCTTTTAGGTGCTGGGTTTATTTCATAGACTTTTTTATCTAAAAACTCGCCTAGATTTTTTGGCGTTATGTTTATTTTATAGCCTTTTTGATCGCCGTTTTCTAGGATTTTTAGGGCTGATTTGCGCAAGATATTTGCAGTTTGGCGGCGCAGATTTCGCACTCCACTCTCACGGGTGTATTCTTCTATTAGCATCTGCACAGCAGCTTTGCTTATGTTTATTTCGCTAGCTTTTAGCCCGTGATTTTCTAGCTCCCCAGGTAGCAAGTATTTTTTGAAAATCTCCATTTTTTCTTGTGGAGTGTAGCTATTTAGCTGGATAAACTCCATTCTATCCCTAAGTGGCGCAGGTATCGGCGCTACTTCGTTTGCGGTAGCTATAAAAACGATTTTAGCTAGGTCAATATTAAAGTTTAGATAATAATCTCTAAACTTGCTATTTTGCTCTGGGTCTAGGATTTCAAGCAAAACCGCAGTTGGGTCGCCACGATACGATCTAGCAAGCTTGTCAATCTCATCAAGTACCACTACTGGATTCATAGTCTTTGCTTCAATCAGCCCTTGGACTATGCGACCTGGCATTGCGCCGATATAGGTTCTGCGGTGACCACGAAGCTCATTTACATCCTCTAAGCCTCCTAGTGCTATGCGGACTAGCTTTCGTTTTAGTGCCTTTGAAATACTATTTGCTAGGCTAGTTTTTCCCACGCCTGGAGGTCCTACAAAGCAAAGAATAGTACCTTTGTTTGCCTTGCTTTCGCACTTTCTTTTTTCTAGTAGTTCTCTTAGAGCAAAATACTCTATAATGCGCTCTTTTGGCTTTTTTAGCCCATAATGATCGCGGTCAAGCTGCGTAGCTACCATATTTACGCTAAGATCAGCATGGCTTAGCTTTTCAAAGGGTACATCCAAAGCCCAGTCTAGATATCCTTGCGTCATGCTCGCCTCGCTGCCATCAGGATGCATGCGTGAAAGACGCTCGATTTGCTTATTTATTTCTTTATAAGCATCTTCGCCCATAAAATCTTTTTTCTTTGCTAAGCGTTTTCTGTACTCTTCAAGCTCTTCATCACGGTTAGTATCACTGCCTAGTTCTCTTTGGATTTCTTTTAATTGCTCTTTTAAGAAATATTCTTTATTTACCTTATCAATTCTGCTATGAACTTTTGATTTTATTTCTTTTTGTAGTTTGCTAGCTTCTATCTCGCCATCTATATAATCGCTGATTTTTATAACTTTTTCTTCTATATTTGTTACTATAAAAAAGTTATATGCTAACTCTTTTTTTAGCTTCAAAGCCGAACAAACAATATCACAAATGCGCTCTAAATCGCTACTATCATTGATAGTGCGGAACAAATCATCACTGATTGCCTGAGAAACTTTGCCAAGGGCTTTGATTTTTTCTTTTAAAATTCCTAGCAAGGCTTCACATTTTTGCTCATTTGGGATTTGTATGTTTAGAGTCTCCAAGCTTGCTAGCATAGGTTTTTGGCTGATTATCTCGCAGATCCTAGCCTTTTTTTCGCCTTGAAATAGTATTTTTATCTTGCCATCTGGCATAGTGCTACGGCGCAAGATATTGCCTACCACACCTGCTTTATAACAGCCATCAAAGCCACTTGCTTGGTTGTTTTTGCTTGGCATGATGGCTATTTGCATGTCTTTTTTCATCGCAAGCTCAACAAGCTCAAGCTCGTCTTTTGATGAGAGAAAAATCGGCGTGATCATAAAAGGATATAAAAAAAGATCACTTTCTACAAGTACAGGCAAAACCTGAGAATTGCTAGTTATTTCCACGCTTTCTCCTTATTCAAATGGACGCATATACCAAGGCAAGGTTGGACGCACAAAATCATCTGTGCCTATGCCGCCTTGCTCTAGCCTATCACGGTAGATCTGTGCGCTATCTTCTCTGCCTCTGCGCTCGTATAGACTAGCGATTTCTTCATGTAAATAAGTCTGCGCAAGATGAAGTTTTGCTAGCATAGTCTCTATAAGTGGGCGATACTGCGAGTTTGGATACTGGGCTAGAAATTCACTAACCTCATCAATGCTTTTTAGCATCAAAGTTTGATTGCGATTTGGCTTAGCAAAGCTATCAAAATTTGCTTTGATTTTAAGAAATTTCGCATACTCAATGCCCTGCGTGTCGCCAAAACGCTTGATATACTCATCAAGGTAGAAGTTTGCCATAGTGTAGCGCTCCTCTGCTGTGTGAGCAGCTGAGAGGATAAGCACAGTTTGAGGCAGATAATCAGAGTTTATGTGCTCGCTTGCAAAGCTGATATAGTGTTCATCAGCGTTATCTAGGTTTTTATCACGGATATCACTTAAAATCTGCGCAAACCACTCGCTAGGCGTGAGGTTAAAAAGTGCATCGTCTTTTTTGTTAAAAGTGCTACAAGCACTAAATATTAGCGCAAAAATCAATATAAAAGTATATTTCATAGCTGGCTCCAAAAAATTAAATGCGATAATTCTACAAGCTTTTAGTTTAAAAATCAAGTCTTTTGCCATAAAAATAAAAATTTTATTTTCTAAATCTAGAATTCCTAGAATATTTTTACTAATTTCTTGTAGGAATTCAAGTTTATTGTGCTATAATCGGCGGTTAAAATTTATTTTTAGGATTACAAAATGGATGTAAGAGCTGAATATTTAAAGTATTTTAAAAATCTTGGACATGAAGTAATAGAGAGTGCGCCGCTGGTGCCTGATGATGCGACTTTGCTATTTACAAACGCTGGTATGGTGCCATTTAAGAGCATTTTTACAGGTGCTGTGCCTCGCCCTACTCCACCCATACGCACTAGCTGTCAAACCTGCATAAGAGCTGGTGGCAAGCATAATGACTTAGATAATGTAGGCTACACCGCACGCCACCATACTTTTTTTGAGATGCTAGGGAATTTTAGCTTTGGCGAGTATTTCAAAAAAGAAGCAATAGGCTATGCGTGGGAGTTCGTAACTGGCGTGCTAAAACTGCCAAAAGAGCGTCTTTATGTAAGTGTATATGAAAAAGACGATGAAGCTTATGAGCTGTGGAAGGCTTATGTGATTGATGAGAGCCACATTTACCGCTTTGGCGAAAAAGATAATTTCTGGGCGATGGGCGATACTGGGCCTTGTGGGCCATGTTCTGAAATCTACTACGACCAAGGTGCAGAGCATTTTAAAGGCGAAGAAGACTACATGGGTGGCGATGGCGATCGTTTTCTTGAGATTTGGAACCTTGTATTTATGCAATACGAGCGCTCAAGCGATGGCACGCTAAGCCCACTACCAAAGCCTAGTATAGATACTGGTATGGGCTTAGAGCGTGTTCAAGCGATTTTAGAGGGTAAGTTTAGCAACTACGATACTGAACTTTTCATGCCTTTAATAAACCATGTAGCAAAATTATGCGGAATTCCGTATGAATACGAAAAAGGCGCAAGTTATAGAGTAATCGCTGATCATATCCGCTCTGTTAGTTTTTTACTAGCTCAGGGTGTAAACTTTGATAAAGAGGGCCGTGGATATGTGCTTAGACGCATTTTGCGCCGTGCTGTACGCCACGGATATTTACTTGGCATAAAAGAGCCATTTATGTATAAGCTAGTTGATACTCTTTGCCAGATTATGGGCTCGCACTATACTTATTTAAATGAAAAGAAAGAAAACATTAAAGAGCTAATCCGCCTTGAAGAAGAGAGATTTCTAGCTACTATTTGGGCTGGGCTTGAGCTGTTTAACGCTGAGCTAGCAAATACAAAAGATGTATTTTCTGGCGAGGTAGCATTTAAGCTATATGATACTTACGGCTTTCCGCTTGATCTAACTGCTGATATGCTAAGAGAAAAAGGGCTAAGTGTAGATAGCGCAAAGTTTGATGAGCTAATGAATGAGCAAAAAGCAAGAGCTAAGGCTAGCTGGAAAGGCAGCGGCGATGCGAAGGCTGAAAGTGGCGATTTTAAAGAGCTTTTAGAAGAGTTTGGCGAAAATGAGTTTGTAGGATATGATAATTTAAGTTGGAATTCTAGAATTCTAGCCCTTTTAGATGAGAACTTTAAGCGTGTTAGCTCTCTTAACTCAGGTGTGGGTTATGTTCTGCTTGATAAAACTCCGCTTTATGCTAGAAGTGGTGGACAGTGCGGCGATACGGGCTTTGTAGGCAAAAATGAAGTGCTTGATACCACAAAACACTTTGGGCTAAATCTAGCGCAAATCAAGGTAAAAGAGCCGCTAAAAGTAAGCCAGAGTGTAGAAGTAAAAGTAAATGAAAGCGCAAGACTTCAAACTCGCCGTCATCACAGTGCTACTCACTTGCTTCACGCCGCACTTCGCAAATTCCTCGGTGAGCATATCGCTCAAGCTGGATCTAGTGTGGAGCCAAATCGCTTGCGCTTTGACTTTTCGCATCCAAAGCCAGTAACTAGCCAGGAATTAGAGCAGATTGAAAGCTGGGTAAATGCACAAATCCAAAAAGGCGCAAAGGCAAAAACTGAAATAATGGACATTAAGAGTGCTAAAAACTCAGGAGCAATCGCACTTTTTGGCGAGAAATACGGAGAGATGGTGCGTGTGCTAACGCTTGGCGAGAGCAAGGAATTTTGCGGTGGCACGCATGTAGAAAATATAAATGAAATCGGCTCATTTTTCATCACAAAAGAAAGTGGTGTAAGTGCTGGCGTTAGGCGCATCGAAGCCATTTGCGCTGATTCGGCTACGCAGTATACAAACGAGCTAAGACATGAGCTTGGCGAGTGTGAAATAGAGCTGAAAAATGCTGATTTGCTAAGTGCTATTAAAAAGCTAAAAGCTGAGCTAAAAGCAGCCAAAGACGAGCTAAAAAATGCTAGTTCTAATAGCAGTTTAGAAAGCTTTGATATAAAAGGCGCAAAGGTTGTAATCAGCGAGTTTGGTGGCGATATAAAAAGCAAAATTGACGAGCTAAAAAATGGAGCCGATAAAGTAATAGCCGTGCTAGCAAATGTAAAAGACGGCAAAGTAAGCTTAGCTGTAGGTGTAAAAGGCTGTGAGCTAAAAGCAGGTGAAATAGTAAGCAAAATCGCACCTATAATAAATGGTGGCGGTGGTGGCAGAAGCGACTTTGCTACAGCAGGTGGCAAAGACCCAAGCCGCTTAAATGAAGCTTTTAAAAGCGCAAAAGAGCTAATAAGCGCAAGTTTGTAATCTAGAATTCCTATATAAAGAATTCTAGAATTTAGCTTAGGAATTCTAGATTTTATTGCTAGGAATTCTAGAATTTGTCGTAGGAATTCTAGATTGTAGGAATTCTAGAATTCCTAAATAAATTTAAAAAAAGAAAAAAATGAAAAAAATATTTTTAGCTTTATTTTTGCTAGTATTTTGTGCTTGTTCGCAAAATGATAGTAATAAAAATCAAAGCGCAGAAATCTCTGGGAGTATAAAAACACCGAGCATTGATGAAGCTAAAAAAGCCTGCAAAAATAAAGAAAAACTCGCTTGTATGGCAGCAGTTAGCATGATGCTAGGCAACGCAAACTCTAGCGCAGATGAGTTAAAAGAAGCCTACAAACTAACCCAAATTGACTGGCTAAGTCAAAATCTAGTGCGAGAAAAAAGCCTAAAAACCTACGAGCTAGGAGAGGTGCCAGATGGGGTTGCTTTGGATATAATTCATTTTCTTACTAACGCGCAAGAAAAATTAGTCTGCGATGAGCTACCGCTAATTCTAGCACTAGCTAGAAATAACGCTACAGAGCCACTACAAGAGCGCATTTATGGCATAAGCGGCGGCGAGCTTATGGAGCTATTTAGAACATACAAAATCAGCCCAAAAATCGCTGAAATTTTTACAAAATAAGGCAAAAAATGGCAGAAGCAGCTTTTATGAAAACCCAGCAATTACTGCCCTTTTTGCTTAGTTCTTTTGGCTCACTTTTCATAGCTGCGCAAGTTGGACTAATCGTCTTTTGCCACTATCAAAAAGAAGATAAAATCGCCCTTAGAGAGCTAAAACGCTTTTTTATAGCGATTTTTTTCTTGCTTATTTGTTTGATAGTTTTTGGGCTTATTGCTTGGAGGCAGCAAGAAAACATCTTTTTTGACCCTATGAAAGAGGCGATAATCACGACAAAAATCGCCGTGAGCCTTTTTATAGCTGTAAATCTTTGCTATATGTATTATAAGTTTATCAGCGCAAAAAAAGCCTTTAGCAAAAACGAAAGCATTGAAATACACGAAAATATCGTGCTTATTGCTTATTATTTCACACCTTTAAATATAGTGCTTAGTATACTTAGTATTTATCTTGGCATTGCTTTGCGTGATTTTTAAGGGTTTGCGTGGTATTTTTAGCTTCTAGTTCGGCTTCAAGGGCTTTGCTTTTAAAGCAAGCTGGCATTGCTTATGAGCAAATAGCATTTGATTACGATGAGAGCAAGATCTGCGCTATAAAAACTGCGCCAGTTTCTTACAGCCAAGCTGTAGTGGAGCAAAAGGTCTTGCAGTTTAAAGCGCATTTTGGTTCACAGCTGGGGCAGTTTTTGGAGCGTGGGGCAATAATTTTTGCTGATTCTAGCGTGATTTGTAAGGGGCAGATTTTAGGCAAGGCAAAAGATGAGAGCCACGCAAGGGCTATGCTAGAATTACAAAGTGGAGCAAAAGCTAGCGTATATAGCGCAATGTGCGTGCTAGCAAAGGATTTTACGCTCTGGGCCCTAAGTGTGGCTAGCTATGATTTTGCGCCTTATCCTAAGCGTGAAATTGATAAATATATAGCAAGTGGCGAGTATATAGGCAAGGCTGGAGCGATGATGATAGAGGGTTTTTCTGGGCGGTATATTTTATCAGAGCACGGCGATATAAGCACAGCTATGGGTCTTGATGTGCCTTTACTAAAAGCTTTTTTGGCACCCTTGGCGTAAGAGCTTTGTTTTAAAAATCATCTTAGGGAATTCTAGAATTCCCTAGACTTTTTTGCTTCGCATCCGCTGGTTGGGGGTTAGGGGGTATTTTTATTTAGGAATTCTAGATATAAACTCACTCCACATACCCTCTAGCATCGCTTCTACATCCTTAGCGAATTTTGCTGTATCAAATACCGGCTTATCTTTGATATACTCGCGCATATTTGCTCTTAGGTATGATAACCGCTCTTTACCTTTTGTGGCAAAATAAATAGCCTTTTTAACATACTCATCATCATTTTGACTTACAAATTCACTTAAACCACTATTCATCATTATGCTATGACACGCTCTGCTTTGATAATTATGTCCTTTTAAACATAAAACTGGCACTCCCATAGATACAGCTTCTACAGTAGTCGTAACGCCGTTATAAGGAAAAGTATCAAGCGCTAAATCTACTCTATTGTAAGCGTTTAATGTATTGTAACGAGGACTAGTAAAATCTAAAATTAACTGTTCTTTTTGAACTGCATATTTTTCAAACCACCTGTAAAAATGCTCTTTTTGCTCATCATCATTTAGCTGACGATAGTTTAGAAATAATTTTGAGTTTGGCACTGCTTTTAGTATCTTTGACCACAGAGCTACTACATGTTCGTTCATTTTGCTAAGGTTATTAAAACTACCAAAGGTAAAATATCCATTTTTATCACAAGGCATAACTCTATCAATTTGTAAAAGTTCATCAGTAAAATAATCTGCTGGCAAAGAGTAATTCAAATAACAATTAGGCAAATTCCAAATTCTCTCAACCATAACTTCTGACTCACTAGGTGGACAAATAAAAGGATCTGCTACGATATAATCAATAGCATTCAAGCCGGTTGTAGCAAAATAACCCAGCCAAGTTACCTGTACAGGTGCTGGCTTATAAGCAAAAGCAGGCAATACATTACCGCCCGTATGACCTGAAAGGTCAAAAAGTATATTTATCTCATCATCATAAATTAGCTTAGCGCAATGCTCAGCACTTTTGTTATATATTGATTTGTAATGCTCAAAATGCGGTTTTAGTCTAGCAGTTAGCTCATCTTCTTTAGCATTTGTAGTATAGGCAAAAAGCTCAAATTTACTTTTATCTAGCAAGGACATAAGACCTTCTATAAAATATCCTACTGGATGTTTTTTAAAATCGCCTGAGCAAAAGCCGACTTTTAAGCGGCCTTTTTTGGGCGCAAAGGCACTGTAGCGATAAGGCGTGCGAGATTCAACTATCTTGCCGTAGTTTTTGGCATAAGTAAAAAGCTCTTTTTCATCCTTGCCATATATGTAGTGAGAGGTAAATGCTAAATGGCTGTAAGCCTGGGCATCATTTGGATGAGTTTTTAAATACTCTCTATAGCAAAGCTCAAAGTTTTCAAAATCGCTTAGTTCTTTATAAATTCCGCCTATTGATTTTAGCAAAGAAGTATTATTGCTATCCACCTCAAAGGCTTTTTTATAGTATTTTAGAGCTTGGTTATACTTGCCTAGTTTTTTAGCTAGGTAGCCTCTTAGCTCGTAAGAAAGGTCTTTTTTGATACTATCAATCTCATCTGCGATTTTTTCTATTTGTTCTGGCGGAGTTTGTAATTCTATTAGAATTTTAGCTTTATTAGATAGCATTGTGATGTTTTTTGGACTGATTTGAAGTGCTTTGTTTGTATATTCAAGCGCCTTTTGCCAGTCATTTGCGTCAGCTGCTATCCCAGATAAATTAGAAAAAATATTTGACATATTTGGATCTATTTCTAAGACCTTTTCATATAGACTAATAGCCTTTTCTATTTGCTTGTTTTGGTGATAGGCAGTAGCTAGGTTTGAGAGTAAGCCAGTGCTTTTTGGATAAAAGCACAAAGCTTTATTTGCTATCTCTATACTCTCATCGCACATAGAAATTTTATGCAAAGTCCCACTTAGATTTATCCACGCGCTTTCATTATAAGGATTTAGTTTTAAAAGCTCTTTGCAAGCAAAAATATTTAGCTTATCATCATTTGTTTTTATAGCCACTAAGCTTAGAGTAAGAAGGGCTATTCTTAAATTTGATTTAATTTTTAAAGCCTCTAAACTAAGATTTTTTGCCCCCAGCAAATCGCCTTCATTAAATGCCACAAAGCCCTCAAAGGCAGTGATTTGCGCAAGAGAGTTTTTATGATTTTGCGAATTTTGGCTAGAAATTTTTGCTAGCTCAAGCTCATTTTTTGCAGATAAAAAGTCTTTTTTGACAAGAAAAATATTTGCTTTGCTAAGGTGATTTTTGAAATTTTGCTCTAGGCTAAAAACAGGCTCTAAAATTCCCAAAGCCGCGTCAGCTCCGCCATCTTGCAAGGCAAAAGCAGCCTGCAACCTAAGAGCTAAAGCCAAAAAATCAGGATAATTTTGGGGCGTGGCAGAATTTTTATGGGGCGCAGAATTTTCTTCAAGCGCAGTTTTCAAAGACAGCCTTGCTACATCTCTTGCTCCAAGTTCTAGAAAAATCAAGCTAAGAAATATAAGTGCGTTTTTTTGACATTGGGGGGGGGTAAGCCAAAAACTAAGCAGCGAACAAGCAAGAGCGCAAAAAGGCTTATTTAACACCTCTAAAAACTCTTTTGCATTTTGTAAAAAACTATGCGCTATGCTAGCGCAATTTTGCTCCTTTTTTAGTGCATTTATATAAGAAATCAAATACTCATCCCCAGCCGCTATCAAAGAAAAACTCTCAGCTCCACTAGCATTTAAACTCCTTGCTATATGCGTGCTAGCATTACTAGAAATCAAAGAAAAAATCATAGATTTAGTAAGTCTAAAAGCCTTTAAATGCGCATCGTTTAAGCAAAATGCAAGTTTATTTTCTAAATCAGCCAAAACAGCACAATTTTCTGTGCTTAAAAGTTCATTTTGTTCTATAAACTCAATTGCTTTTGTAAAATACTCGCTAGCATTTTGGTGCTGATTATCTGCTAATAAAAGCTCAGCAATACCTGCATAAACAGCTGCATTTTGCTGATTTTGCGCTAGAAGTTCTTTATAAATCTCAAGTGCTTTTGCTGGTTCATTTTTAGCAAGTGCTTTTGCTAATTCTAGTTTTTCTTGCATTTTTTATCCTTAAAAATTAAAAAGTGAATTATAACAAAAATATAAAATTTTTAAACTA
>SAMEA3663013__coassemble_877_pt1 | contig 14556 bp, 14 predicted proteins | sample SAMEA3663013__metabat2_high_PE_026 | metagenome-assembled genome bin SAMEA3663013 (sample SAMEA3663013) | pig gut metagenome | biome: pig gut; feature: pig-associated habitat; material: faeces | place: France | collected 2012 | reverse complement strand
CGTGATAATCGTGGCAGGCTATGGGTAAATGATACAAAGGCAACCAACATTGATGCTAGCATGCAAGCTATTCGCCGTTATGAGAATGAGAAGATTTTCATAATCTTAGGAGGCGATGATAAAGGCGTGGATTTAAGTCCAGTTTTTGATGCACTATCTGTTTTAAAGCAAGAGCCAAAAATATATGCAATAGGCTCAAATACCGAAAAAATCGTAAATCTAGCTAGGAATTCTAGAATTTCTTGTCTAGCTTGCTATGAGCTAAAAGAGGCTGTAAAGGCAATAGATACTGATTTTAGCGGCTCTGGCGTGGCTTTGCTAAGTCCAGCCTGTGCTAGCCTAGATCAGTTTAAAAGCTACGCTCAGCGTGGAGATATTTTTAAAGAAGAAATAGCAAATTTAAAGTAATTTTAAGCAAAGCTTGCTATAATTTCATTCTTTTATTTGCGTGGCTAGGTAGCTCAGTCGGTAGAGCAAAGGACTGAAAATCCTTGTGTCGGCGGTTCGATTCCGCCCCTCGCCACCACTTTTTTCTTATTTTTTATTTTTCAATCTAGAATTCCTTTAAAATTTTTATAAAATATCTTTATTTTAGACTTAAACATTTGCCTTTTTGTGCTAAAATGCGTGCTTTAAAAAATGCGTCCTTTGAAAGGATATAAAATGCAAAGAATTTTCTTATCAGCACCTTATATGGGCGGATCTGAGTTAAAAAACATAGAACAAGCTTTTAGTGATAACTATATCGCTCCACTTGGTGCTTTTGTGGATGGCTTTGAGAGTAAAATTAAAGAGTATTGCGGCGCAAAATACGCCCTTGCTCTAAATGCTGGCACGGCTGCCCTTCACCTTGCCCTTCGCACTCTTGGCATAAAAGACGGAGATACCGTGCTTGCTAGCACTTTTACTTTTGCAGCTAGTGTAAATCCTATAATGTATGAACGCTGTAAAATGGTGCTAATTGACTGTGATGAGAGCTGGAATCTAAGCCCAGAGCTGCTAAAAAAAGCTATTCGTGAGTGCGAGCAAAAGCCAAAAGCCCTAATCCTAACTCATCTATACGGTGCAGCTGCTAAAATGGATGAGATCAGCAAGATTTGTGCTGAGAATAATATTGCGCTAATTGAAGATGCCGCAGAAGCCCTTGGCGCAAGCTATAAAGGCAAAGCACTTGGCACTTTTGGCGTTTTTGGCGCATATAGCTTTAATGGAAATAAAATCATCACTTGTGGCGGCGGCGGAATGCTAGTAAGCGATGATGAAAAACTGCTCTCAAAGGCAAGGTATTATAGCACTCAAGCAAGAGAGCCTTTGCTTCATTACGAGCATTTAGACTATGGTTATAACTACCGCTTAAGCAATATTTTAGGCGCTATTGGCTGTGGGCAAATGGAGGTTTTAAGCAAGCGCGTGAAAAGAAAAAGAGAGATTTTTGCGCTCTATAAAGAGCTTTTGGGCGGTTTAGATGGTGTGGATCACTTTATGCCTGAACTTGAAAATACCTGCGCAAATAGATGGCTAACCACGCTAGCATTTAAAGAAAAAAATGCACATTTAAAAGTGATTGAGGCACTTAGCAAAGAAAATATTGAAAGTCGCCCGCTATGGAAGCCTATGCACGCCCAGCCTGTGTTTAAGAGCGCAAAGGCTGTGATTAACGGCACTAGCGATGATCTTTTTAGCCGTGGAATTTGCCTGCCAAGCGGGGCTGATATGAGCGATGAGGTAGTAGAAAAAGTAGCGCGCATCGTAAAAAGCGCACTTTAAGTCTAAAAAACTAGAATTCCCTAGCTGGAATTTATTTAGGAATTCTAGAATTTTATTTAGGAATTCTAGTTTTTTCGTAGGAATTCTAAAATTCCTAGCTAGAAATTCCGTAGGAATTCTAGAATTTTACTTTAGGAATTCTAGAATTTTACTTTAGGAATTCTAGAATTCTTAGCTAGAATTTACTTAGGAATTCTAGTTTTATTTAGGAATTCTAAAATTCCGTCAAAACCTAAAAAATGGATAAAAAATGATAAAAGCTACAAAAACCAAAAGAACGATATTTTTTGTTTTTAGCGATATTTTGATATTTTTATCAAGTGCGTATTTTGCCTTTTTGCTTAGATTTTCTGGAGATATTCCTTATATTTTTATTTCAGGTATGATTAAGTTTGCGTTTATTATGCTGATTTTAGAACTTATTTTTGCTTACAAATCTGGGCTTTATAAGGTTCCTTGGCGTTTTTTTGGGCTTAGAGAAGCTAGAAAAATGCTTATAAACTCGGCTCTTTGTGTGCTTATTTTTACTGGTATTTTCTTTATTTTTTATGATTTTTTTGAGCCTTTTCCTCGCAGTGTGATCCTTATATATGCGTTAATTTCACTGCTTTTGATGGGCGTTTTGCGCATATCAAAGCGTGTGCTACTTGACTTTCGCAAGCCAAGTGCTGGCGAGCCCTGCGTGATAATCGGAGCTACAAATAAAACTCTACAACTTCTAAAAGGCTTTGCTAGTGGCTATGCAAGCTACTATCCACAATACATCGTAGATCCTAGAAAAGACAGCATTGGCACTACTTGTGGGGATTTTTTGGTAGCTTCTATGGACGAGCTAAAAAAATACCCAGCCGAGGGCATAACAACAGCAATAATCAGCAAAAAGCTAAGCCCAGCAGAGCTAGATGCGCTACACTCAAAGCTAAACGAGTATGGATACAAAAAAATCAAGCTTTTTTCGCTACTTGGTGATGATGCAAATATCAAAGACATAAGCATAGAAGACCTGCTAGCAAGAAAGCCAAAAGACCTTGATAGTAGCGTTATAAAAGAGTTTATAGGCGGCAAGGTTGTGATGATTACTGGAGCTGGCGGGACTATTGGCTCTGAGCTTAGTAGGCTTTGCCTTGCTTTTGGCGCAAAACAGCTCGTTTTAGTAGAGCATAGCGAGTATAATCTCTATGCGATAAATGAAGCACTTGGGGCTAATGAAAGGTGTAAACTAGCCCTTGTTAATGTAACGCAGCTTGAGAGCTTGGAGAGAGTATTTAACCGCTACCGCCCACAAATCGTGCTACACGCAGCTGCTTATAAACATGTGCCACTTTGCGAGTTTAATCCAAAAGAAGCCGTGCGAAACAATATCCTAGGCACAAAAAATGTAGTAGATCTTGCCAAAAAATACGCCGCTTTAAGAATGGTGCTAATCTCTACTGATAAAGCCGTGCGCCCTACAAATGTAATGGGGGCTAGCAAGCGAGTTTGCGAGCTTTATGCGCTAAACTCAGGCGATGAGAGAACTGATGTAGTTGCGGTGCGCTTTGGCAATGTGCTTGGAAGCTCTGGTTCAGTTATACCAAAGTTTAAAGCTCAAATTGCTGCTAATAAGCCTCTAAGCGTAACGCATCCTGATATCACACGCTACTTCATGCTTGTAAGCGAGGCCTGTCAGCTTGTGCTTCAAGCTGCTAGTATAGCTAGGGGTGGAGAGCTTTTTGTACTTGATATGGGCAAGCCTGTAAAAATCGCTGATCTAGCCCAAAAAATGCTTCTTTTAAGTGGAAAAGAAGAGCTAGGAATTGAATATGTGGGCTTGCGACCTGGTGAGAAGCTATACGAAGAGCTACTTGTGGATGAAAATGACAAGCAAACGAAGTTTGAGAGCATTTTTGTAACGCACTCTGAGGCTGTGGATGTAGGAATTTTAGATGAGCAAATAAAAAAGCTTTTAGATGCAAAACCTGAGCAAATCGTAGAAATTTTAAAAGAGATTGTACCTGAGTTTAATCACAATAATAAAGGATAAAATTGTTAATTCAAGATATTAGACGCTTTGCTAGGATTAGATATAACGCAAGGGCATATCTAGCCTATCTTTTTGAGAGAAATATACCAAATCGCTTGCCTATGATAAATTTAGATATCATAAAATCTGGGCTTGATAAAATCGCACATGAAGTAGAAAACTTTGATGCTTTCTACATCCTTGCTCCTGATGGTGTGCAAATAGAAAACAATATCAGCCTAGATGAGAGCAGGCGCATAGGCGCAGGAGAAAATAGAAGCAATAAGGCGTATTTTTACAGAGCTGTAAAAGAGCGCAGATGCGTGCTAAGTGATCCTTATCCAAGTAGCTTAACTGGTGAGCTTTGTGTATCAGCTAGTGAGCCTGTTTATGATGAAAAAGGAACTTTGCTATATATAGTTTGCGTAGATATTTCGCTAAATGATATTTTAAAGCTAATTCCACCTGGCAGGCTTGATTTTGGCTTTGAGAGCTTTTCTAGGCTTGTTTATGCTCTTATTTCACTAGCGCTTTTTGCTATTACAGCTGTGCTTTTTGTCCTTGGCATAAAAAGCATTATCTGGGCTCCATTTGGTGCGCTAAATGTAGCTGATATGTTTGAGAGCACGATTATTCTTACCTTAGCCCTTGCGCTTTTTGATCTAGTAAAGGCGATTTTTGATGAAGAGGTGCTTGGCAAAAGTGCTAAAGAAAATAGCGGCGTATCTCGCACTATGGTGCGATTTCTCTCATCTATTATCATTGCCCTTGCTATTGAAGCGCTTATGCTTGTATTTAAGTTTGCTATAACTAGCCCAGAGCAGATAATTTATGCTGTGTGGCTAATAAGCGGTGTTTCGCTACTTTTAATAGCACTTAGCGTGTATTTGTATATGAGTAAAAAAGCAGGATAAAAATAGGAAAAAATGATGAAAATAGCAATAGTTGATTATGGTCTAGGAAATATTCATAGCGTCCAAAATGCACTTAGTTTTATAGGTGCTAGCTCTACGCTTGAGAGTGAGCCAAAAGAGCTAAAAAACTATGATAAAGTGATTTTGCCAGGTGTGGGAGCTTACGGCGATGCGATGGATAGGCTTAAAAAAACTGGCATGGACAAGGCTGTTAAAGACTTTGCTAGCTCTAATAAGCCACTTTTAGGCGTGTGCTTGGGACTGCATTTGCTTTTTAAAAAAGGCTATGAGTTTGGTGAGCATGAGGGGCTGGGAATTCTAGATGGAGAGGTTGTGAAGTTTGATGAGAGCAAATTTAATGAGCCCTTAAAAATTCCGCACATGGGCTGGAATACCTGCGAGTTTTGTAAGCAAAGCGCTCTAAATGCAGGGCTTAAAAAAAGCGAGTATTTTTATTTTGTCCACAGCTACCATGTAATCTGCGATGAAAGCCTTGTGCTAGCTACTACAAACTACGGCTATGATTTTATCTCAGCAGTGCAGAGTAAAAATATTTACGCCTTTCAGCCTCACCCTGAAAAATCGCATAATGTAGGCTTAAAAATACTAAAAAACTTCGTGGAGCTATAAAATGGAAATAATCCCAGCAATTGATCTAAAAAACGGCTGTGCTGTAAGGCTGTATAAAGGCGATATGAATAGTGCAAAAATCTACTCAAACAAGCCTAGCGAGCTTGCAAAAGCTTTTGAGGATTTGGGTGCTAGTTATTTACACATTGTAGACCTTGATGGCGCTATAGCAGGCGAGGCGATAAGCTTTAATGTAGTTGAAAAAATCGCTAAAAGCACTAAACTAAAAATAGAAATCGGCGGTGGAATTCGCAATGAAGAGCGCATAAAGGACTATCTAAATGCTGGGGCAAAGCGTGTGATTTTAGGCTCAGTTGCTCTAAAAGACCCTGAGTTTACTAAGCAAATGGCTAGCAAATACGAAGTCGTAGTTGGCATAGATGTAAATAATGGTATGGTAGCAGTCGAGGGCTGGGTAGAGGTAAGCAAGGTAAAAGGCAGCGAGCTTGCTAAGCTCTACGCAAATGCTGGTGTATCAGCTATAATTACAACTGATATTAGCAAAGATGGCACGCTAAGTGGGGTAAATGCAGAGCTAACTGATGAGATAGCAAGAGCTAGTGGGATTGCTACCATAGCAAGTGGTGGTGTGCGTGATATAAGAGATATTGAGAGAATTCTAGAATTCCCTAGCATAGCTGGAGTTATTGTAGGCAAGGCTTATTATGAAGGCACGCTGGATTTAAAAACTGCTTTTAAAATGACTAAATAGTTGCCAAAATATGCTAAAATAGCTAGAAAATTAAAAAAAGGACGTAAAATGAGAAAAATTCTTTTAGGCTTAGGGCTTTTTGTGGCTTTGTTTTTATCTGCTTGTTCAAGTAACGAAAAAGATACTCTAAGAGTGGCTACAAACGCAAACTTCCCTCCATATGAGTATATTGAAAATGGAGATTATGCAGGTATTGATATAGAATTAGCAAAACAAATCGCAAAAGAGCTAAATCTAAAACTAGATATCCAAAATATGCCATTTGACTCTATCATCGCTGCTGTGGCTAGCAATAAAGCAGATATTGGTATTTCTGGCTTTACTGTAACTGATGAGCGCAAAAAAAGCATAAACTTTAGCGACTCTTATGCAAAAAGCAAACAAGCAATCATCGTAAAAGATGATAGTTCTATCAAAAAAGTAGATGATCTTTATGGAGATAATGCTTATAGCGTGGGCGTTCAGCTCTCAACAACCGGAGCGATTTATTTTGGCGATGATATAGAAAAGAAAAAAACAAAAGCCACCTTACAAGAATACCACAATGGAGCCGATGCTGTGGCTGCTCTCATCGCTGGCAAAATCGACTGCGTTATCATAGATGAACAGCCAGCAAAAAGCTTTGTAGCTTCAAATCGTGGCTTACAAATTCTAGCCACTGAGTATATAGAAGAAGAATACGCAATCATCGTTAGCAAAGAAAAAGAAGAACTGCTTAAAAAGATAAACTCTATTATATCAAAGCTAAAAAGCGACGGTACAATAGATGCTATTCAAAAAAAATATATAAAATAGTTCTTTTTAAGAGCTAAAGGGGATGTTTTGCTAGCTTGGTTTGAGGATATTAGGTCTGCGTTTGTTTTAAATTTCATTGAGGGCGATAGATACTTACTGATAATAAGTGGTCTTAAACAAACACTTATTATCACACTTTTTGCTGGGATTTTGGGACTTGCGATAGGCTTTGTTATCTCGGTAGTTAGAGCTACTTATGATATGCATATTTCTGAGATGACAGGGTTTAAAAAGCACATTTTAAGCTTCTTTAACGCTATTTTTGGGGCGTATTTGGCAGTTATCCGTGGCACACCTATGGTGGTTCAACTGATGATTATGTATTATATAATTTTTGCTAGTTCTACAAACGCTACTCTTATTGCTATTTTAGCCTTTGGGATAAACTCAGGGGCTTATGTGGCTGAGATTTTTAGAGGCGGGATAATCTCAGTAGATAAAGGTCAGTATGAAGCAGGACGAAGTCTTGGCTTTAGCTATGTTTCTACTATGACCTTGATTATTTTTCCACAAGCTTTTAAAAACTGCTTGCCAGCTTTAGCAAATGAGTTTATCGTGCTTTTAAAAGAAACCTCAATTGCTGGATATGTGGCAATTACTGACCTTACACGAGCTGGTGATATCATCCGTGGTAGGACATTTTCAGCCTTTATGCCGCTTATTGCTGTGGCGTTAATCTACTTTGTACTAGTGATGATTCTTAGCTATTTTGTAAAAAAGCTAGAAAGGAGATTACACCGCCGTGGACACTAAAGTACTTTTAAAAATTCAAGATCTTCACAAAAGCTTTGGCGACCACGAAGTGCTAAAAGGCATAAACATTGAAATTAAAAAAGGCGAAGTAGTTGTGATAATTGGGGCATCAGGCTCTGGCAAAAGCACTTTTTTACGCACTTTAAACCTGCTTGAAGTACCTAGTTCTGGCAAAATTATCTTTGAGGGAAATGAGCTTTGCGCCCAAAAAAGTGATGTAAATAAACACCGCCAAAAAATGGGAATGGTTTTTCAGCATTTTAATCTCTTTGAGCATTTAAGCGTGCTTGAAAATCTCTGCATAGCTCCTATAAAACTGCTTAAAAAATCAAAAGAACAAGCAAAAAAAGAAGCAATGGAGCTGCTAAATCAAGTAGGACTTGCTGATAAAATAAGCGCTTATCCAAGTAGCTTAAGTGGTGGGCAAAAACAGCGCATAGCAATTGTTCGTGCGCTTGCTATGAGCCCTGATGTTATGCTATTTGATGAGCCTACATCAGCGCTAGATCCAGAGATGGTAGGTGAGGTACTAAATGTAATGAAAAATCTTGCAAGATCAGGTATGACAATGGTAGTAGTAACTCATGAAATGGGTTTTGCAAGAGAAGTTGCAAGCAGAGTACTGTTTTTTGATAAGGGCATTGTAGCTGAGGATGCAAGTCCAAATGAAATTTTTTCAAGTCCAAAAAATAGCCGTTTAAAGGAATTTTTATCAAGAATTCTTTAAATTTTTTAATATATTTTAAAGTTTTTTTGCTAAAATGCGCAGATTATTTAGAATTTTTTCAAAGGAAAGCTCGTGAAACTGTTAGTCGTAGATGATAGCTCTACTATGAGAAGAATTATTAAAAACACGCTTCAAAGACTTGGTCACAAAGATATTCTAGAAGCTGAGCATGGCTTGGAGGCTTGGGGAATTCTAGAAGCAAACAGCGATATAAATGTGCTTATCACTGACTGGAACATGCCTGAGATGAATGGACTTGAGCTAGTAAAAAAAGTCCGTGCCGAGCAAAAATATATTGATATGCCTATTATCATGGTAACCACAGAAGGTGGTAAGGCTGAGGTTATTACAGCCCTAAAAGCTGGTGTGAATAACTATATCGTTAAGCCTTTTACGCCACAAGTTTTAAAAGAAAAGCTTGAAGACGTATTGCCAACTGCTCAGTAGTCGTTCTTTGGCAAAGCTTTGAGAGAACAATATTTTGAACTTAGCGTTTTAGGCTCAAATGAACAGAGCTTAAAAGAGCTGGCTTTTGACCTTGGTGTTACAGCGATTGAAGAGCTTGAAAATGGCTTTATCGTGCGCTCAAATGATGATTTGGAGCTTGTAGAACTTGGCATAAAAAGTCTAGCTGAGGCTCTAAATATCCCCATTTCTACACAAATACAAATCAAAAATAATAGCGACTGGATTTCAAACTATCAAAATAGCATAAAGCCTGTAAAATGCGGTTCTTTTTACATCCGTCCAAGCTGGCATGAAGCTAGTAAAGATAGCATTGATATTATCATTGACCCAGCCCTTGCCTTTGGCTCAGGTCATCATGAGAGCACTAGTTCGTGCTTGGAGCTAATCAGCGAGTTTTGCGCAGGTAAAAAAGAGCTAAAAACTGCTTTAGATGTGGGCTGTGGGAGTGGAATTCTTAGCATTGCGCTAGCTAAACTTGCTTTTGAAGTAAGTAGCTGTGATACCCAGAGCCAAGCAGTAGAAAGCTGCCTTACAAATGCTAGTAAAAATAATGTAAAACTAAAAGAAGTTTTGCTAGGTAGCATTGATAAGGCTAGTGGCAAATATGATGTAATTTGTGCTAATATAATTGCTGATGTGATTTTTATGCTCTCACCTGAGCTAAAAGCAAAGCTAAATGAAGGTGGCTACTTGGTGCTATCAGGAATTCTAGATCGCTATAAACAAAGAGTTTTGGCTGAGTTTAGCGAATTAGAGCTGATTAAAAACATTAGCAAAAATGAATGGGAAAGTTTTATTTACCAAAAAATAGCAAAATAACAAAAAAATTTAGGACAAAAAATGAATAATCCACAAATGAATAATCAAATGAACAACGGACAAAACAAAGGTGGCAACAACCCATTTAATCGCAATCCAATCTTTACTTTTGCGATTTTTGCGATAATTATCGTGCTGTTTTTTCGCTCATTTAGCGATGGTAGTTTAGGGGGCTTTGGTGGCGAACAAGGCTCAGCAAATGTGAGCTACTCGCAGCTAAAACAAATGATAAAAAACAAAGAAATCACAAATGTAGCAATCGCCCAAACCACCATAAAAGCCACTAGCTCATCTGGCGTGGTATACAGCACTAGAAAAGTAGCTGGAGATAATACCCTCATCCCTACGCTTGAAGAAGCTGGAGTGCCGTATTCAGCGTATTCTGAGAGTAATTGGTTTAGCGATATACTATTTTCTTGGGTTATACCTGTATTTATTTTCTTTGCGATTTGGATGTTCTTAGCAGGTCGCATGCAAAAAAACCTTGGTTCTGGAATTCTTGGCATGGGAAGTACTAAAGGACTTATAAACTCAGAGCGTCCAAAGGTGAAGTTTGATGATGTAGCAGGCGTTGAAGAGAGCAAAGAAGAAGTAAAAGAAATCGTTGATTTCCTAAAAAATCCAGAGCGCTACATTACCCTTGGTGCTAAAATACCAAAAGGTGTGCTTTTAGTAGGACCTCCTGGCACTGGTAAGACACTGCTAGCAAAGGCTGTGGCTGGAGAGGCTGATGTGCCGTTTTTCTCAGTTTCTGGCTCGAGCTTTATTGAGATGTTTGTGGGCGTAGGCGCAAGCCGTGTGCGTGATCTTTTTGAAAAAGCAAAAAAAGAAGCCCCTGCGATAGTGTTTATTGACGAAATTGACGCAATAGGAAAAAGTCGCGCGGCTGGTGCCATGATGGGTGGAAATGATGAAAGAGAGCAGACGCTAAATCAGCTTCTAGCCGAAATGGACGGCTTTGATAGTGATAAAAGTCCTGTTATTGTGCTAGCTGCTACAAACCGCCCTGAAGTGCTTGATGCTGCGCTTTTGCGTCCAGGACGCTTTGATAGGCAAGTGCTAGTTGATAAGCCTGATTTCAAAGGTCGTGTGGATATCCTAAAAGTTCATAGTAAAGAAGTTAAACTAAATAAAAGCGTGGATATGGATGAGATAGGCAGGCTTACAGCTGGGCTTGCTGGGGCTGATCTGGCAAATATCATAAACGAAGCTGCCTTGCTAGCTGGTAGGGCTGGTAAGGCTAGCATAGAACAGCAAGACTTGGTTGAAGCTGTGGAGCGCGCCATAGCTGGCTTAGAGAAAAAATCACGCCGCATAAATCCAAAAGAGAAAAAAATCGTTACTTACCACGAGTGTGGGCATGCGCTAATTGCTGAGACTACAAAGGGCGCTGATAAGGTTACCAAAGTCTCAGTTATACCAAGAGGACTTGCAGCACTTGGATATACGCTAAATGCGCCTGAGGAAAATAAATTTTTGATGCAAAAGCATGAGCTTATCGCAAAAATCGATGTATTGCTTGGTGGGCGTGCGGCTGAACATGTGTTTATAGGCGAGATTAGCACGGGAGCTAGCAATGACTTAGAGCGTGCTACTGATATAATCAAAGCCATGGTCGGCATGTATGGAATGAGCGATGTAGCAGGGCTCATGGTGCTTGAAAAACAGCGCAATGTATTCTTAAACGGCGGACAAACTCTAAAAGACTATAGCGATGATATGGCTAAAAAGCTTGATGATTTTACCAAAAGCTTTTTGGCAGAGCGTTTTGCGGCTGTGGTCTCTACGCTTGAGAGCTACAAAGGGGCTATTGAAAATATGGTAAAGGCTTTGTATGAGACTGAGACCATAGAGGGTGCTAAGGTTAGACAAATCATCAAAGACTATGAAATAGCAAATAATATGCCAACTCGCCTTTGCGAAGAAGAGAGCGAAAATAGCGATATAGAACAAGCTAAAAAGGACGCAAAAGAAGATAGTGCGAAGTAGAATTCTAGAATTCCTAGAAAAATTCTAGAATTCCTAGAATAAAATCTAGAATTCCGTGAATTTGGAATTCCATGAATTTAGAATTCCCTAGAATGAATTTTAGAATTCCTATGAATTCTAGTTTAAAGGCAGTGTATGAAAAATGTAGTTTTTTTGCTTTTTTTTGCTTTTTTATTTTGCGCTTGTGCTAGCAGAGGGCATTTTGTAAGAGCTGAGCATAATGGCAAGATTTACTGGCTGCCGCCGCAGTGTGAGTATTATACGCCAGCGCAAAATGATGAGCAAAATGATAAGCAAAATGATAAGATAGTTTGTAAAAAAACAGGCGAGCTAATATCGCCGACTTCACCTGCTGAATATGAAGCCTATTTAAAAGAGCGTGAGATTAGAAGCATAGAAAATAACATGGCTTTTGGCACTCCGTGGTATTATGGTGGGTTTTATTCATCACCTAGTATCGGCATTTTTATTGAGAGGCGTCCGTATTTTAGGCATCGCCACTACAGGCATTTTAGACCTCATTTTAAAGGCAGAAGGTAAGGGCTAGAAAATGAACGAAAAATTAAAGCTAATTTATATTTTGCCAAATCTTTTTACCGCCGCTAGCATTTTTCTAGGTGTACTTAGTATGCTCTCATCTATTAAGGGCGATTTTAGTGTGGCTATCATTTATATCGTGCTTTCGCTTGTTTTTGATGGGCTTGATGGCAGGGTGGCTCGCCTTACAAATACTACTTCAAAGTTTGGCGTGGAGTTTGACAGCCTTGCTGATATAGTAGCTTTTGGCGTGGCACCTGCTATGTTATTTTATTTTAGCGTGGGGCAGAATTTTGGACGCTTTGGCGTGCTGATAACTGCTCTGTTTGTGATTTTTGGTGGCGTCCGCCTTGCTAGGTTTAATGTAATGAGCGGTACTAGCGAGCCAAATGTATTTATTGGCCTGCCGATACCTACTGCTGCTGTGCTTTTGGCACTTTGGATAGGACTTTGGGATAAATACGAAATTTTTAAAGGCTATGAGTATGTGCTTTTAGGGGCAGCAGCTGTTTTTAGCGTGCTAATGGTCTCAAATGTGAGATTTCCTAGCTTTAAAAAAATAAACTACGAAAGAGCAAATTTCATCCGCTTTTTAATCGCACTTTTGCTTATTTTGTCCTTAATCTACATTTATCCGCTTGAAGCAAGTGCGATCTGCCTCAGTCTTTATGTGCTTTATGGCATAGTTCGTGGGGTATGGGCTAGGTTTTTTGCTAAGCATATAAACCTAAAAGAAAGCAAAGCATGTTAAAATGATATTTAACTAAGTAAATTATACTAATCAATAAATTTTATTATTAAAGGAGAGGAAAATGGATAAAAATAAAATCATTATTTTTGATACCACTTTGCGTGATGGCGAACAAAGCCCTGGCGCAAGCATGAATACAGAAGAGAAAATTCAAATCGCACTCCAACTAGAACGCCTTGGTGTTGATATCATAGAAAGTGGCTTTGCAGCTGCTAGTCCAGGGGATTTTGATGCGATTAAGCAGATTGCTAGCGAGGTTCATACCATAAAAGTAGCTAGCCTTGCAAGGGCGATAGAGCGTGATATAGAGGCTGCTGGCAAGGCAATAGCACCGGCAAAAAATAGGCGCATTCATACCTTCATAGCTACAAGTCCTATTCACATGGAACATAAGCTAAAAATGAAAAGCGATGAAGTGCTTAAAAGAGCAGTTGAAGCTGTAAAATACGCTAGGACTTTTGTTGATGATGTGGAGTTTAGCTTTGAAGATGCTGGGCGTAGCGATATAGAATTTCTAAAAGAAATGAGCGATGCTGTAATATCAGCAGGAGCAAGCACCATAAACTTGCCTGATACTGTGGGCTTTCGCTTGCCTGGCGAGCTTTATACTCGCACAAAGGCACTAGTGGATTTTGTAGGCGATAGGGCGATAATTTCGGCTCACAATCACAACGACCTAGGTCTTGCGGTGGCAAATACCTTAGAGTGCGTGAGAGCTGGTGCTAGACAGGTGGAGTGTACCATAAACGGACTTGGAGAAAGAGCCGGAAATGCTGCGCTTGAAGAGATTGTAATGGTAATAAATACTAGAAAAGATATTTTTGGCGATTTATACACAGATATTGTTACAAAAGAGATTTATCCTACAAGTAGGCTTGTTGCTAGCATAACAGGCATTGAACCACAACCAAATAAAGCAATAGTAGGCAAAAACGCCTTTGCGCATGAGAGCGGAATTCACCAAGATGGCATGCTAAAATGCGCTCAAACTTATGAAATAATAAGCGCTGAGAGTATAGGCGCTGCTAAGACAAATCTGGTGCTTGGCAAGCACAGCGGCAGACATGCTTTTAAAGATAGATTAAAAGAGCTTGGCTTTGAGCTTGAAAATGATGAGCTAGATAAAGCTTTTGCTGATTTTAAAGCACTTTGCGATATGAAAAAAGAGATTTTTGATGAGGATTTAAGAGCTCTTGTAAATAGCGAGATTGCTAAGGTTGAGCAGATTTACAGCATTGAAAAATTAAGCGTCCAAGCTAGCAAAGATGGGCATACAAGCGCTGCTATTACTATACTTCACGAAAATGAGCTTAAAGAAGAAGCATCACTTGGTAATGGCTCAGCGGACGCTATTTTTAAGGTAATTGATAGAATCAGCGGACATGAGGGCGAGCTAAAAGACTACAAAGTTCGCGCAGTATCTCAGGGCAAAGACGCACTTGCTAAGGTAGATGTAAAGGTAAAATTTGGCGAGCGCACGATGATAGGGCATGGACTTGATGTAGATACCATGCTAGCTACCGCAAAAGCGTATATTTCAGCACTAAATAGCTTTTTGTCTATGAAATAATTCTTTGGGAATTCTAGAATTCTTTAGAAATTCTAGTTTTTTCAGAAAATCTAGAATTCTTTGGGAATTCTAGTTTTTTTAGGAATTCTAGAATTCTTTGGGAATTCTAGTTTTTTGGGAAT
>SAMEA3663013__coassemble_856_pt1 | contig 14947 bp, 16 predicted proteins | sample SAMEA3663013__metabat2_high_PE_026 | metagenome-assembled genome bin SAMEA3663013 (sample SAMEA3663013) | pig gut metagenome | biome: pig gut; feature: pig-associated habitat; material: faeces | place: France | collected 2012 | reverse complement strand
TTGTAGCGTTTTAGCGGACTTTTTGGTCTTTTCTCAAAGCTCTTACCAAAGTAAAACTCAAGCCCGGCCGAGCGGTAGCTACTAAGCTCGTAAATCTTTTTAATCAGCGCATTTATGCCATTTTCTATGTAGAATTCCTTGCCTTGTTTTGCGCCATTTATGATTATATCTTCAATGTCTACCTCGCTTAGTTTTAAAATTATCTTAAAGATTTCATCGCAGTCGCTGCTGTTTTGAAATCTGTAAATTTTGCCTTTATTTGCGCTAAGATTATCAAAATTTAAAGAGGACAAAAACTTCACAATAGCCTTAGCATTGCCATAACTAAACAAAGCGCAGGCTAGCATAAGGGCTGGATTTTTTAGAGTGCGTGCAATTTGAAGCGGATCAGCAGCCATGATTAAGCCCTGCTCATTTGAGAAAGCTTTGTATTCGTTATCTAAAAGTTCTTTTAAATTCATTTTTAATCCTCTTCAAAAAAGTTAAATATATCATCTCGTCCTAGCACTTCACGCAAAAAGTTCGTGGCATACGCACCTTTGATAAGCTCAAAACTTAGGCTAAAATGTGCATTTTGCTCGTCGTATTTACAGCTAAGATTATCCGCCCAGATAATAGCAGGACGCCTAGAGCCATTCATCAGCCCTAAGGTGTCGCTAAAAGGCGAAATAATAATGTTTTCTATAGCCCCAGCCATGCCAAAAGCCACAAACATCTTTTTGCCAAAAAGTGGGCCTTGCACTGTCTTTTTATGCTCACAAAAAGCTTTTAGCTCAGCTTCTAGCTCATCACAGCTAAACACAGCACCACGTGGATAATGCCCCAGCACGTCACCTTTAAAAAGCTTAAAAAACTGCTCTTGCGCCTTTAAATTTTTAAAAAACTGGGCACTTTCATTTAGCCCAAAACTAGCAAAAATATCTCTTAGCTCACCTGCGCTAAAGCTAGCGCAGTAGTGGCTAAGCTCTACTCTTAGGCTAAGCCAGCGATTAAAAAGCTCGCTTTGAAAGGCTGAGATTAAAAAATTACTCATTTTTGGATTAAAGCGTGGTTTTTTGCCCTCTTTTAAAGTGCTTAAAAGCTGAAAACCACTTTTTGCGTTATCTTTAAACTTGCCAAATCTTTGGTAGCCAAAATAATTTGGCACTCCATTTTTTAGTGTGTTAGCAAGGGCCTGTTCTAGTTTTAGGGCATCAGTTTTGCTTACTTTTTTAAGGCGGATAAAAAAAGCATTGCCCTTTAAATGCCCCACTCTAAGCTTATTTGCGTGAAGTTCGCTACTTAAAATTTTGATATTTTGGTGGCTAAACGCGCTTAGTTTGCCGCAAAACTTCGCTGGGATTGTGATATATTGGCTTGTTAAGCCCTCTTTGTCTTTTAGTCCTGCGTATCCTATATCACGCATTTTTGCGCCAGTAAATGCGCTAAAAGCACTAAGCATTTCTTTGGTGCTAAGACCTTTTTTTTGGACGTGGATCATCATGTGTTCGCCTTTTTTGCTTGGGGCATAAAGCGGCAGTTCTCGCACGACAAAGTCATCAGCATTTTTGCTAAAATGCGCAGATATGCTCGAGTGCGTGCTTATACTAAGGGGCTTAAAAATGCTTGAAAGCTCTGTATTTTGGTATTTTAAGATATCCATTTTGTACTTGTCCTATTATAGTTAGTTTTGTGCGAGTTTGCTTTGCAAAGCCTTGCACTCTTGCTTTATTTTTGGGGCTAAAAGCTACTAAAAGCTCGTATTCTTCGCCACTTAGCCACTGCTCTTTACTAAGTTTTGCGCTTATTTTTGCGCCCTTTTTGCCCAAAAACTTTGGCAAATCATTTGCTAGTCCATCGCTGATATCCATGGCACTTGTTAGATTTTTGGCTGATTTTTTCATAAACTCTATTCTTAAACTTGGCTTTATAAATCTAGAATTCCTAGCGATTTTACCGCCGTTTTGCAAGGCTTTTAGCCCTTTTAAACTAGCCCCCAAAGAGCCTGTAAAAGCGATAAAATCGCCAATTTTAGCTTTTTTGCGAAAAAGAGTTTTTTTGTTTGCCTTTGATATGATTGTAAGGCTAATTATGATTTTATCCGCACTTGTAGTATCGCCGCCTATTATGCTTACTCCATGCTTAGCGCAAGTGCTTAAAATTCCAGCGCAAAGTGCGTTTATTTCATCATTTTCTAGCTCTTTTGGCAGCCCAAGTCCCAAAAGGGCGAAAAGTGGCGTAGCATTCATAGCAATAGCATCGCTTAGATTTACTAGCACGGCTTTTGCGCCGATTTGCTCCAGACTTAACCACTCACGCTTAAAGTGGACATTTTCTATAAAAAGGTCTTTGCTATAAACAAAATCCCCCAAAAGTGCGCCATCATCGCCGTTTAGTGCGTGAGTAAAATGTGAAATTATCCTTGCTTCTTTATCCATTTTTAGGCTTTTTTTATCGTATTTTAGCTAAAAATTGCTACATTTTTTGCTAAAATACAGGCAAAATTTTTATAAAAAGTATTTAAAAACAAAGCAAATTTTATGGATATTTTAAAAGAGCTTAAAACAATCAAAGAAAACGATAACCACAGAAGCCTAAAAACAGCACGCATAAATGGCGCAAATATTGAAATAGATGGCAAAAAAGCACTAAATTTAGCCAGTAATGACTACCTTGGCATTGCTAGTGATGAAAGCCTTAGGCAAAGCTTTTTAGAGCAAATCGCTTATAAAAATATCTTTTTTGGCGCAGGGGCTAGTAGGCTGATTTATAGCGCAGGCGATGAGTACGAGAGCTTGGAGAGCTGGTTTAATGAAAGGTTTGCTAACAAAAAAGCTCTTATTTTTAACTCTGGTTACTCGGCAAATTTTGCTTTTATTTCGTGTTTTGGGGGTGCTGATACCTTATTTTTAGCTGATAAGCTAGTCCATGCTTCTATGATAGATGCCTTAAAAAGCGCAAATTTTAAACGCTTTAAGCACAATGACGCAAACGCGCTAGCAAGGCTTTTGGAGCAAAATAAAGATAAATATAAGCAAATCATCGTGCTTTGTGAGAGCCTTTATAGTATGGATGGAGATTATGCGCCGCTGCGAGATTTTAGGCACTTAGCAGATAGATACGGCGCGCTTTTATATGTAGATGAGGCGCATAGCTTTTTTGCTCTAAATGAGCTTGGAGAGTGCGAGGCTAGTGGAGTTAGAGCGGATTTTATGCTCTTTACTCTTAGCAAGGCAGTCGGCGGATATGGGGCTGTGCTTTTAGCAGATGAGACGACAAGAGATTTTTTAATCAACAAAGCAAGGGCTTTGATTTACAGCACAGCAATAGCCCCTGTAAATGCTGCGTGGGCAAACTTCGTGCTAAATACTGATTTTAGCTCTAGGCGCAAGAATCTGCGTAAAAATCTAGAATTCCTAGCTCTTTCGCGCTCACAGATTGCACCTTTTATTTGTAAAAGCTCTGCTCATGCACTAAGCCTTAGCAAAAAGCTATTAGAATGTGGATATTTCATCCCAGCTCTAAGGCCGCCAACAGTAAAAGAACCACGACTTCGCATAAGTCTGCGTGCAGATATAGAAACTTACAAGCTAGCTAAACTTAAAGAGATTTTAAATGAAATATGAACTTATCAAAAAATCGCCAAAAATGATAATTGCCTTTTTGGGATATTCTTTTTTGCCAAAAAGCCTAGCGCATTTAGAGCTTGGAGAGTATGGTCTGGGCGTGGTTTATGAGTATAGCGAGCTTAGCTTTGATAAACTAAAATTCACAAAATTACTTGGAGAGCAAAATTATCTTTTTGCCTTTTCTATGGGGGTAGCGGTGGCAAATCGTTTTTGTGCTGATTTTAGCTTTGAAAAAGCTGTGGCGATGAATGGCTCAAATGCTGGCATAGACGCACAAAAGGGAATTTCTAGCAGTGATTTTAAAGCTAGCATTGAGGGCTTTGATTTTGACGGCTTTAAAAGGCTGTGTTTTTTAAGCGAGTTAAAAAAGGTAAACTTTGCTTTTAATGCTAAAGCAAAGGCTGAGCTAGAAATGCTTTATTCTTATTTTTCTAGTGAAAAAAAACTAGGGAGTCCTAGAATTTGGGATAAAATGATACTCTCAAAAAAAGATAAAGTCTTTGCAAATGGGGCTGTTTTAGCTGAAAATGAGTTTAAAAACTTAGAAGCTATTAACGCGCCGCATTTTGGGCTGTTTTATTACAAAACTTGGGAGCAGATTTTTGAGATTTGAAAATGCTAGAAACTACGATGAGTTTGCACAGGCGCAAAACTGGGCAGCAAAAAGCCTAGTAAGCCTAATAGAAACTTTTAGGGGCGAGTTTGGCTTAGTGTATGAAATAGGCTGTGGTTCTGGACTGCTTACAAAGGTGCTACTTGAAAGGCTTGAGATAGAGCACCTCAGCCTAAATGACCTTTATGAAAGCCAAATAATGAACGGATTTCATTCACAAATCGGCGATATTTGCCAGATAGAAATGCCAAAGGGACTTGATCTTGTCGTATCTAGCTCGGTTTTTCAGTGGATTGATCCCCTTGAAGTGCTAGCTTTTCGCATACAGCAGGCTTTGAAAAAAGGCGGAATTTGCGCTTTTGCCATGCTTAGCGAGGGTTCACTAAATGAACTTAGCTCATATACAAAGCAAGGGCTAAACTACCTAGCCCCAGAGCAAATAGAGCATATTTTTAGCAAGTATTTTGATGTGCTAGCCATGCGAACTTCTAGCTATACAAGCCAGTTTAGCTCGCTAAAAGAGCTGCTTGTCAGTCTAAAAGAAACTGGCGTAAATAATATAAAAGGCAGTTTTGTGCTAAATAAAGCTAGCCTTGCAGGGCTTGAGGCACATTTTAGAGGGGCTTATGAACTAAGCTATAATTACACTTTTTTAGTGGCGCAAAAGGGGTGAAATGATATTTGAAAATGAGATATTTTACGCAGAGTTTGAGAGTAGCGAGGTGCCGTGGATAAAGCTCTTTGCTAAGCGCAAATGCACTGAAATAAGCGATTTAGAGGACTTTGAGCAAAAGGCGATTTTTAAAGCATCTTTGCTTTGCGAGAGGGCATTAAGAGAGTTTTATAAGCCTGATAAGATTAACTGGGCGAGCTTTGCAAACTATGTACCACAGGTACATATTCACATCCAAGCTAGATTTAAGGATGATAGCTACTTTCCAGAGAGTTTGTGGGGCAAAAAGCAAAGGCAAGGGGCAAAGCGTGATTTGCGCCTAGGTGAGTTTGAGAAGTTTTTAAAACAGCAGTTTGCTAGGGAATTCTAGGGAATTCTAAAATTCCTTAGCACAGAGATCCTCGGGTCAAGCCCGAGGATGACAAGGTAGGCTGGGGAATTCTAGAATTCCTAAGAGCAAAATCTAGAATTTCCTAAAACAAATTCTAAGAATTCTAGAATTCCTAAGAGTAAAAGGAGAGAAAAATCAAAGAACTATCACGCTTTTCGTATCTTAGTTTAGAGCAGGCTTTGGAGTTTTATTTTGTCTTTGAAGGGCTTGATTTTAGCACGCATTACAGCGAGCTAGAAGAGGCGATAAACCACGAAATTTTGGGCAAAATCACTGAAATTAAAGCCCGTTTTGCCAGCCTTAGCAAGGATGCTAATAAACTAGCGCAGAGGCTAGCACTTAGCAACAGGTCGCTAAAAGGGCTAAAAGACCCACGCTTTCGCAGAGCCTTTAACGAGCTAAAAAGCGCTGGTATTATAAAGGTAGAAAAATCGCTTGAAACAAAGCCCACACCGCTTTTTAAAGAAAAGCTTAGACGTGAGATTAGAAGGCATTTAATCAGCGATAAAGCACATTTTAGCAAGAACTTTTACCGCTTTTATTTTGCATTTATCGCCCCAAAAATAGAGCAAATCAGCGAGTTTAGCGATAAGGATAAAGAGCAGTTTTTGTCTAGCCTTAAGCTTGAGCGCTTTTTTTGCCTGCCTTTTGAGCTAATTTGCGCTGATTTTTTAAGCCATAAGCTAGGCGTGATGAGACCCAGCATTTCTAGCTACTGGGATAAAGACTGCGAGATTGATATACTAGTGCAGAGCAGTTCTTTTTGCCTTGCTGCTGAGGTAAAATACAAAGAGCATATAGTTAGCAAAAAGCTTTTAAACGAACTAGTAGCAAAGTGCGAAAAAGTAGGAATTAAGCCTGATTTTTACGCACTTTTTAGCAAAAGTGGCTTTTCGGGCGAGCTAATAAATCTAGCCAAAAAAAGCCCAAAATTGCTACTTTTTGAGCTAAATGATTTTAAGGATATTTTATGAGTGACGATATTAAAAACACGCTTGAGAGCCTGATAGAACAGACTTACAAGGTAGAAAGAGAATACAAAAGCCTAAGCGCTAGCTATGAAAATATGCAAAAGTTTGTTAAAGAGATCGTAGAAAGTCTTGGTGCTGCCTTATGGGTGGTGGATAAAAGCGGAAATATAGTGATCCAAAACACGCTAGCAAGCTCATTAGGCTCTGTCTTTGGATGTATAAATCTAGGGCTAAAAAGCCAAGAAATAGAACAAAACGCTAGCGTCTATGCTGTAAAAATCACCAAAAGCGGCGAGCACAGCGTAATTTTAGCCACTGATATAAGCGCAGAAAAGCGTAGCGCAAGACTAGTATCAATGGGAGCAGTGGCTGCGCACCTAAGCCACGAGATAAGAAATCCAATAGGCGCAGTAGCCCTACTAACAAGCACTCTATTAAAGCGCAGCGATGCTAAAAACCGCCCACTAATAGAAGAAATCCAGCGCTCGCTAAGTCGCGTGGAGCGGATCATAAAAGCTACTTTGCTATTTACAAAAGGCGTTAGAATCACGCCACAAAATTTCGCTTTAAGTGAGCTAAAAGCAGCCTGCCAAAACGCTATAAAAGGCTATGATTATAGCAAAGAAATTGAGCTTAATTTTAGCGGTTTTGATGGAGAAATTTGCGCTGATTTTGATCTTTTAGACCTTGTTTTTAGCAATTTTATATTTAACGCAATTGATGCTATTGAAAGCAGTAATGATGAGAGCGGAGAGATTAGCATAAAACATAGTTTTGATGGGGCTAGTCACGACTTTGAGATCAGCGATAGTGGCGTAGGGATTGATCCAAAGGTAATATACGAGCCCTTTAAGACCACAAAGCTTAAAGGAAATGGACTAGGACTTGCGCTAAGCATTGAGATAATTAACGCTCATAAAGGCTCTCTAGCCCTGCAAAAAGAGCCAAAAATTTTTACAATTTCTTTGCCAAAATAGGCTGGTGGCTGGCTCTGCTTTTTACTGCTGCACCTTTTTTATTTTTACCGCAATTATAGCGAAGCTTTAACCCTGCGCAAAATCTAGAATTCCTAGCAGAATTTGTTTGGGAATTCTAGTTTGGGAATTCTAGAATTCCCAAGGTAAAAAATACCCCCATAACCCCCAAAAAACTAAATCTACAAAAAATATTGATAAATTTACAAATAATTAACAATATTATAGTTAAAATTCACAAATAAAATTAAAGGAGCAAAAATGAATAGAATTCTTATTCTTGAAGACGAGCCAGCATTAAATGAAATGATGTGTGATTTTTTGGAAGGTGAGGGCTATAAAGTAACGAGCTGTGCTAGCTATGATGAGGCAGTAGGGCTTGCTTCAAAGGGCTTTGACCTTTTTATTTTTGATGTAAAAATCATCGGTGGCAACGGCTTTGAGCTTTTGCGTGAACTAAGAGAGAGTGGGATAAAAACGCCTTGTATTTTCACAACCTCTCTAAATACCACAGATGATGTCCAAAAGGGCTTTAGCTCAGGTTGTGATGATTATCTTAAAAAGCCTTTTGAGCTGCGTGAGTTGCTTGTGCGTGTGCAAAATGTCTTGCGCAGGGTTTTTGGAGGCTCGCTAATCAAGCTAAATAACGAACTTAGCTTTGATGCCTTGCAAAAGCGAGTATTGCGTGGTAACGAGCCAATTGATATCACTAAAAAAGAGTGCGATTTGCTAGCACTTTTTGTAGCAAATAGTGGCAAAACTGTAACTAGAGATGAGATTTACACGCATCTTTGGGGCTATGATGAGCCAAGCGAGATGAGTCTTAGAGTTTATATCCGCAAACTTCGCATTTTGCTAGGCAATGAAAGGATTATTTCGCACTCAAAAGTGGGATATGAGTTTGTGCCTTTTGAATAATGGTTTTAGGCTCAGCTTGTGGGTGCTTTTTTACGCTCACGGCTTGCACTGCGCTGCGAGCCTAAAAAATCACTCCGCAATCTTAGAGCCTAATTTTAAAATATAAATTCACTAAAATTTTAACTAGGAATTCTAGAATTCCCTAAAGAATTTTAAAATTCCGCTAGTGTCTGTAAAAACTAGGCTGCGAGGCGAATTTTCACAGAAACTTCGTTTTGGTGAATTTTCGCGCAAGGCTAGCCGTGGAGCCGTGTCCGCGGTAGCGGCTGCGAAAATTTTGCGCTGAATTTTCAAGCGGGCAGCGCAGAAAAACGGCGCAAAAGTTTTCGCAGAACGAGCTGGGCTGCCTAAGCGAAAATTCGCCAAAACGAAGTTTCTGCGAAAAAGCGTCCGCAGACTGAGCCAGCCAAAAACAAAAGGTCAAAAAATGCCAAAAGTAAAATACTATCTACCAGTTTTACTGCTTTATATGATTACCAGTGTGATTTTTGCAGTTGTGTTTGCTGGTATTTTTTATCAGCAAAAAAAAGACGAGCTACTAAGTGCTAGCATTGCTTTATTACGAAATGAGGCTAGCGTTATTTCTCATGCTTTGCGCAAGGGCTATTATTTAGACGAGCGTGGCGGATTTAGAGATTATGAGACGGTGATTTTTGATGCCAAAAGAGGCAAGTTTTTAGCCCGTGAGTTTGAGCCTGATTTTGAGTATGTTTTTGAGCTTTTTAAAACTCAAACTCCAAGCGAAAAAGCTGCTCGCTCAGGGCATAAATTTGATGAGAATTTTAGTGCGCGGGCTATAAAAGATTTTCAGCTTGATTTCAAAAGTGAATTTAATGCCACAAAGGAGCCAAAGCCTCGCAGACTGCTGTTTTTTGTAACAGATGAAAAGTATGTTTATTACTTTGATGGGCGAGATGGTATAAGTGTGCTGCTGCGCTCAAATGAGTTTGCTCACGAGCTCTCGGCTTTAAAATCTTGGCTTTTTATCCTTTGTGCTTGCGCCTCGCTTGCTATGTGCGTGGTGGCGTATCTCATCGTGCGTATGAGCTATGCGCCGCTGCTGCGCCACATAAATGGACTAAATACCTTTATCACAGATACCACACATGAGATAAACACGCCACTTAGCGTGATACTAATGAGCGTGGAGATGTTTGATAAAAATCCACCAAAATACCTTGAAAACATTCGCCTAGCCGCTCGCACGCTCTCTATGCTCTACAGCGACCTCTCAGCAAATCTAAAAGCCGTGCCACTAAGCCTTGGCGAGTTTGATATAAGTGCGATTTTAAAAGAAAGGGTGCGGTTTTTTGAGCTTTTGGCTGCTAAGAAAAACTTGGAGTTTAGCCTAGATATGCCACAAAATCTAGTACTAAAAACAGATGAATACCGCATAAGCAAAATCATAGATAATCTACTCTCAAATGCCGTAAAATACAGTAACAAAGGCGAGAAAATCTACATAAATCTAAATGAAAATGGCATAAGCGTAGCGCAAAAAGGCGTGGTTATACCGCCTGAGAAAATAAGTAAAATCTATGATAAATTCACTCGCTTTGATAGCACAAACGGCGGCTTTGGCGTGGGGCTAAGTCTGGTTAAGACCTACTGCTGCGAGCTAGGATATAGTATAAATTGCACCAGCAGCGAAGAGCAAACTAAGTTTAGCGTGAGCTTTAAAAAAGCCTAGGAATTCTAGAATTTCTAGGGCTAAAATTAGGAATTCTAGAATTTGGCTAAAATGGGCTAAAATCTAGAATTCCCTCTAAAAACAGCTGGAATTCTAGAATTTTCTAAGGGAATTCTAGGCTTAAAAATACCCCCTAAGAATTCTAGTAAGAATTCTAGAATTCCTAGCTACATTTTTTACATTTTGAGATGGTGGCGATGATATTTAGTGAGCTGATTTCTTCGCCAACTTGCTTTTCTATGTGGCTTTGGTATGTGTCCATTTTGGCATCTTCTTTAAAGATATCGCTTACTGCGCCGCAGTGTTTACAAACTATATGTATATGCTCTTTTTCGTAGATATCATAGCGAGTTTTTTGCCCTGGCACTGCGATTTCTACTACGAGTCTTGCATCTACAAGAGTAGCAAGGTTTTTGTAGACTGTGGCTAGCGAGATGCTAGGATGCTCTTTGCGCACTGTGGCATAAAGCTCATCTATAGTAGGATGTGTGTGTGAACTAAGGCTTTTTAGCACGCATAGGCGTTGTGGAGTGGCTTTTAGCCCTGCGTTTTTTAACATTTTTAGTAAAAACATATTATTCTCTATTAAAAAAAATTATCGCATTTTACAAGCTTAGATTAAATTAAAATTTAATTGATACAAAAATGTTCTTAATTATGCTTTTTAGCTAGGGAATTCTAGAATTCCCTAGGCTGTTTTTAGCTCTCTGTCATGCTGTCTTTAAAAAGATATTTATGCTCATCTGGTAGTGCGTCAAATAAAGCATTTGCCAAATTTCTAATCTCCCAAAGAGCAGAAGCTGAGCTTCGCAAAGACAAGAAATTTTGTAAGCTTCTAGCATTTATGCTCCATGAAAGAGCTGTTTTGTAGCTCTCAGGTAAGGCGTATTTAGCAAGGTCTATTTTTATGCCAGCAGCTAGGGCTTTGCGCAGGTTTTCAAGCGCTAAAATGCTAAAAGTATCCACCATACTCTCGCCTGTAAATACCAAATATTTTTTAGCCCTAACAGCCAAATCGCTACCATAAAAATCTGCTTTTGTCTCAGTGTGTGGTAGATGTGGCAAAAGCTCGCCGGTGCCTTGCGCAGATAGAGCAGATAGCTCATCAAGCGAGGCACTAGGCGAGTTTTTATCGCAGATGCCATGCAATGGGACAAAAGGGCTCTCAGCTCTAAGCTCTTTTAGTGTGTAGCGTGTGCTTTTTACGCTAAGGCTTGCAATGCGATGGCGGGCAAGTTCTTGAAGACACGCACGGCTAATTCCTTCAATGTAGAAGTTATAAAAAAGATGCTCTAGCGTGCTTGCGTGGCGCATTTTATTCCCCACTCGCTCTATTAGCTCTTTATCTTTTTCTCCGCCTTTATCGCCTTTTTCAAAGCTTTGATAGCAAGTGCGAATCGCATTTGAGCAAACCCACAGCGGCGTGTGATTTAGTAGAGTTATTTTTATGTCGTTCATTTTATTTTCCTATTTTTTTATTAAATTAACTAGGTTTTATCACCTTTGCTTTTGCGCTTAGCTCTGTGATTTTAAACTCAAAAATATTCATGTGATTTATCACCTCTGGTGGCGTAGCAGCATCAAATGCACTCATATAAGCTGCGCAGTATTTTTCGCTGAGTAAGCGCAGGGCGTGAAGCTTTGCGCTCTCATCACTCACTAAATGAGCAGTGGTAGTAGCAATCGCACTTTTATACTCAGTCGTAAAGGCATATTTACCAAGCTTAACATGGTCATTTTTTATGCTTTCAAAAAACTCGCTACTAAGGCACGGTACGGAATTGCCGCTAACTGCTACGATTTTACAAACTCTGCCGTTTATAAAGTTTTCGCACTTGCCGCCGCTTGTGGCTCCGTGTATGAAAATGCTCATATTCTCACGCACGATTGAGAGCGGCAGGCTAAAAATCTCGCCTTTATCATCTGCGCAGCTAATTACAGCATATTCGCACTCATCAATGATTTTTAAAGCCTCGTCTCTGCTAAGTTCTCTATCTTTTCTACGCATTTTTGCTCCTTAAAATCTAGAATTCCTACTAGGAATTCTAGATTTCTATATATCTTACAATATCGCCCTTTTTGGCTGATGAGCTAAGGCGCAGTAGCACAGCTAAATCAAGCAGATTTGTGCTAATTGCGCTTGAGCCTTGTTTTTTGCCTTTGGTGCTGATTAAGAGTTTGCCATTTTCTACGCTCAAACTTGCTGCGCTAAAGTTTTCTAGCTGTCCTTTTAGCTCGTAGTCTTCTGCTAAAACAGCTGTTTTTTCAAAGTCCATTTTCGCACCAAAAAGCCTGTAAACATAAGGCCGCACAAACAAAATCGCAGTCGTAATCGCAGAATACGAAAACCCAGGCAAAGCAAAAACAAGCTTTTTAACCTTTGAGTTTTCCCCACAAATCCTAGCGATTTTTATATGACGGCCTGGCTTTATAGCGCATTTATCTACTAAAATTTCGCCACTTTTTCGCACAAAATCACGCATAAAATCAAACTCGCCAACGCTCACCCCACCTGTGGTAATGATAAAATCGCATTCGCTAAAAGCCTTGTTTAAAGACGCTTTTAGCGCATTTTCATTATCTTTTATATTTGGATATATTACACCCTCACAGCCCCAGTTTTCTAGCAAGGCAGCTAGGGCGTAAGCATTGCTATTATATATCTGCGCAGGATTTTTAGCAAGCCCCACATCCACTAGCTCAGAACCAGTTGCGATAAGGGCTGCTTTTGGCTTTTTATATACGCCTATTTGCTTTACCCCAAGCTCGGCTAATACAGCAATAGCTGCGTAGTCTATAAAAGAGCCAGAGCGAAGCAAAATCTCACCCTTTTTATAGCTCTCGCCGATTTGCCTTACAGCAAAGCCAGCTTGGACGCTTTCTTTTATAATTGCGTAATTTTCGTTATTTTGAGATGTGAACTCTAAATTTTCAAACGGGACTAGCGTATCGCTACCCTCACTCATCAAAGCCCCTGTAAAGCTCTTTACGCAAGCATTTGCGACAACCTCATCACTAGGCATACTCCCAGCTGGCAAAGATGAAATAATGCGAAGTTTTGCCCCTGCTTTTATATCGCTGCTTTTACACGCTATGCCGTCCATAGCTGCTGTTAGCATAGCTGGATAGTCGCTGCTAGCTTTTGCGTCGCAGGCTAGAACCCTACCAAGAGCATTTTTAAGCTCCACAAACTCAATGCTACTAGGCTCACTAACCCCAGCTAAAAAATCTTTTAAAGTCTCGTTATAACTTTTCATTTTGGCTCTTTTTGATAAATTCTTCTAGTTTTAAAAGTAGATTTTCAAGCGCTGAGTTCATCCCTAGCACCACAGCATCGCTGCTACTGTTTTGTATTTTTGAGTTTGCGCTTAGATACATTTCATTTTCGCCTACCTTAGCTTTTAAGGCAACTTTTGCAATTTTCTGTGTGGCATAAAGCTCGGTTAGTTCTACGCTTAGTTTTGGGCTATTTTTATCGCTTGGCTTGCAGCCAAAATACTGTAGTAGCACACTCTCAAGCATATCCTCTCCAAAAGAGATAAACCTAGCATCTTTTAGGGTTTTTACATTTATGCCATCAGCGATGATTATATTGCGGTTTTGTAGCACTGGCAGGCTACTTACATTTGTGATTTTTACCGGTATTTGTGAGCATTTATCAGTATAAAGCGAGTATTGCTTTAGGGCTGGTTTACTCTTGGCTAGACAGCCGCAAAATACTAGCGCAAAGCACGCAAGAGCTATAAAAGTTAGAGATTTTTTCATATTTTATCCTTTATTTGTTTTCTTGTTGTAAAAAGAAAAAGTCATAGGGGCTCTCTTCTAGGCGCAAAAAGGCATTATCAATGTGCGCTAGCGTGCGGCGCAAGGCTTTTTGCGTGATAGCAAGCTCAGTAGTCGCGCTTTCAATCACAGCTTTAAAGTCAAACTCCCCACTCTCAAGCCTATTTTTTATAGAATCAGCGGTGCTTTTTATGCTAAGGCTTGTTAGACGGACATCTTTGCTTAGCGTTTTTAACTCATCTTGAATTCCTTTCATATCCACACCTTTTAGGGTCTGTGAGAATTCTTTCATATTTGTTAGCAGTTCTTTGAAGTTTTGCGAGTTTTCTTTGCTAGCGATTTGTCCAGCAAAAGCCACTAGACCACTATCTTCATCGCCTAGAATTTTGTTTATTTTATCCAAGGCCTCTTCTGTTTTTTGCGTGATTTTTAGCACGCTAATCTCAAGGCGCTCAAAGCTATCTTCTTGTAACTTTATAATGCGAAACTCATCACTATCAAAAGCCCTACCACTACCACGAGTTACATTTAAAGTAGATTGATTGCCTAGAAGTGGCGTGATTACTTGAACCACGCTATCACTGCTTACAGGTGAGTTTTTCTTAAGCCCGATTTTTATTTCTATCGTGCTTTGGTTTTTATCTACAAAATAAATATCACGCACAACACCAGCTGGAATTCCTGAGCTTAGCACGGGGCTGTTTTTTCGCACGCCAGCAGGCAAAGAGCTGGTGCGGACAAGATACTCTTCACTAAACTCACCGTGATTAGAGTTCATAAACAGCACAAAAGCTACTAGTATAATCGAAGCTATCAAAAAGCTAGCACCGGCTAGAAAATATGAGTTTTTACTTTCCATATTATCCTTTCATTGTATTTGATACTTTTTTTCTAGGCAAATCTAGATTTTCTAAGGCAAATTCTAGAATTCCCTAGAAAAATTCCTAGGGAATTCTAGAATTCCCAGTCCCCTCAGTAGCGGCGTGAAAATAAAAGGCGCGGCACTTTTAGTGATTTTTGCTGCCGCGTGCCGAAGATAGAATATATAATTCATCGAGGCACGCGGCAGTAAAAAGCGCAAAAGAGCCCCGCCAGCCTATCTTAAAAATTAACTTCGCAGTTTAAACATCCCAGCTAGTGGATTATTCTCCATAACCTTCGCCCCTGCTAAATCCCCCTCATAAGCTATTTTATGCCCCTCTAAAATAAGAAATCTATCTAAAATAGTAAAAATGCTATCTATATCATGCGTTACCATGACAACAGTGATGCCAAGATCCTCTCTTAGCTCGCAGATAAGGCGGTCTAGCAAGCGAGAACTAGTCG
>SAMEA3663013__coassemble_847_pt1 | contig 15232 bp, 15 predicted proteins | sample SAMEA3663013__metabat2_high_PE_026 | metagenome-assembled genome bin SAMEA3663013 (sample SAMEA3663013) | pig gut metagenome | biome: pig gut; feature: pig-associated habitat; material: faeces | place: France | collected 2012 | reverse complement strand
ATTTTTAGTATATACTCCATCATAGCTAGCGGATATGCTGGGCGATTATGATAGTACTTAGCTAGCGCTGAAAAATCTCCTAGTTTCATTTTTTCTCCTTTGAGTAAATTAAAAGTTCGTTACACTTACGCCATCTTGCGTAGTGTCTAGTGGCTCATCGTCTTTGGCGATTTCTAGGTATTTTTGATACCACCCATAGCCTTCTATGATTTCTGGCTTATTACTTTTTAAAAGTAATAAATGCTGATTCATTATATAGCTCATAATTTGCCTAGACTTTTTGTGTTCTTTAAAATAATCCAGTATATCTTTTTCATCAAATCTATACTTGCTGTGAGCGTTAAATTCATCATCAATTGCTTTTACAAGGGCAGCAATATATCTTTTTAGCTTATCCATAAGTCCTGCTTCCAGCAATTTAATTAAATCATCATTGCTTGTCACAACAACTCTGATCTGTCCTACATCAAAACCATCAATATCACTAAAATATTTACTTATATCATAGCCAACAGAAGCAACAGGACTCATAGCAGTAACTAACTCTATTTTTGCACTAGTCAATCTATCCTTATCTTTAAAACTACCCTTTTCATCGCTGAAAAGCGGTGTTTTAGCATTTGCATATATTGTAAGTGGTAAAAATGCTACGCTATTTGCTGCTCTTTTACTAAATACTGGTGCCAAGCTCTCATCAGGCTTTTTGATGCCCAAAAACTCGCAAATCTCACACATACAATCATACGATTTCTCCCCTATAAAATCACTAGTTTGCTTTAATTTACATTTTTTTAAACTACCGCTTAATAGCTGAAAAAGTACTCCATCGTGAAACGCTTGCGTGCTATCTACCATCCAAGTATCGACTGAACTTATTTTTGGGCGCAAAATCATCTCTTCTTCACTGATTTTTTTTATTTTCTCTGTATTTTTTGGCTTACTTTCTTCTTTGCCACCAGCATAATGAATAATTTGCTTCAATAGCTTAGCTGGGTCTTGAGTAAAATCAAGTGCGATATCTCTTAATGCACCATAACTTAGTCTGCCTTCTTTCATATCTTTTTCAAAACTTTCAATATCATAACTCTCATCAGAGTACCACATTTTTTTAACTATCTCTGGATTATTTACAAGGCTTTTTAGATTGCTAATAGGATCCCTTACTATATGTAGAGCAAGACTAGCATCTATTAAAGAGTATATTTTTTTAGCGTCTTTGTCAGCTATAAAATCATTAAGCCTTAAGAATATATGATTTACTTCTTTTAATTTTTGATTATCCTTAAGAATTTTTATAGCCATAAGACCTTTAAGAAGTTTTATATAAGCAGCTTTATTTGATGGTTTTTCATTATCGTCTGTTTCATTTAGTTTTGCTTCGCGACTAAGCCCGATACCAACAGCACCGCAAAGGTATAAAAAGCCATTCATAGCAGTAGTGATGCCAACTCCATGCGAGCCAAACACCACAAAATCATAGAATTTTGGAAATGGTATATTTAAAGTCCAAGCATGTAAAGCGTTTGCACCATCAAAATCTATTTTCTCAGGATTGATTAGCGGAGGATATGGCTTGCTCGCCCATTTTTCTCTAAACTCATCACTCTCTAGCCACGGTACTATATGCTCTGCGTAGCTTTGTATGATATGCGTGTTTTCATCATTTAGTTCTAGTTTGCCTATTTGGCAAATTTGCTCTACTGTCATTTTCGCCCTTTTTGCGCAAAATAAAGGGCTAGATTATAAAAAAAAAAAAAACGTTTTTTAAATATTTACTATTTTTTTAAGTCTTTTTTGGAGTATTATTATACTTAGAAATTCTAGATTGTAGGAATTCTAGGGAATTCTAGAATTCCCTAAAAATACCCCCTAACCCCCAACCAGCGGATGCGAAGCAACCGGCGGATGCGAAGCAAAAAAAACGCAGATAAAACAAGAGAATTCTAGTTTGTAGGAATTCTAGGAATTCTAGAATTTCTACAAACTAGAATTCCTACAATTAAGATTTTAAAAAATTATAGCTGAGTTCTGGCTACTTCTTTGTATGCGCTGATTGCTTTGTTGCGGATTTCTAGCATGAGTTTCATGCTGGTTTCTGCCTTGCCAATAGCAATAGCTGCTTGGTGAAGGTCTGTTATCTCGCCAGTTGCTAGGTCTGCTACTGCCTTATCAGCTGCTACTTGGCTTTCATTTAGCTCGCTTAGAGTTTTGTTTAAGATAGTGCTAAACTCGCCACTCTTTTGTGCTGGCTGACTACCGCTGCTGCTGCTAAGCCCAGCAATAGAGCCTATGCCAGAGCTTATAGAGCCTATACTTGAAGCACCTACGCCGTTTATTATATCACTCATTTATTATCCTTGTCTTAACATATCTATTGCGCTAGTTGCGATGTTTTTGGCACTTTGAAAGGCAGCCACATTTGCTTGATACGCCCTTGTTGCTTCTATCATATCTGCCATTTCTATTACTGGATTTACATTTGGCATCATCACATAGCCACGCTCATTGGCATCTGGATGCTGTGGGTCGTATTTCATGATAAAATCACTATCATCACGCACGACTTTATCTACAACAACGCTCATCATCGCAGGGCGAGGAAACTCAAGCGCTGCTGGGTCATCAAGGGGATTTTCATACCCTAGATAATCAATACCATTTGGCCCACGCAAAATCTTATTTCCAAGGGCTTTTTGCATTTCTTCTTCTACTATATTTGTGGTATTTAGCACATTTTTGCCATCAGTAAGACCCTGTATATCGCTGGTTTTTTCTTTTAGCTTAGCATTTAGCTGGGCGCCAAAATCAACAGCCTTAAACACTACCTCACGCCTACGGTAAGGCCCTCCCTCTGCTGTGCGAGAGGTGTTTGCGTTTGCGATGTTTGAGCTGATGAGATTCATACGAAATCTCTGAGCACTTAGACCATATCCACTTATATCAAAATCACTTAAAAATGCCATTTTTAACCTTATCCAGACACTCTGCCACTAGCGTCGATAACGCTTGTAAAGATACCGCCAAGCTTCTTGCTAGCGCTATCTAGGGCTTGTATCATTATACTATTTTTGCTTAGTTCGCTGGTTTCTATATCAAGGTCTACTGTGTTTGCATCATTTCTAGCCATGTGTCCATCACGCAAGAAAATAGTAGGATTTATTACCTTTGGAAACAGCTCAAGCGCGTCAAAGTGCTTTTCGTTTGTTTTGGCTAGTTCTAGCTTTGGCTCGTTTTTCTCAGCTCCAAGCTTGTAAATCTCACGCTTTTGCTGTGCTAGGGCTGTCTCAAAATCCACATCGCGCGCTTTGTAAAATGGGGTATCGATGTTTGCGATATTTCCAGCGATGAGATTTTGGCGAAGCACACGAGCCTCAGTTGCGGCGACTACTAGGGCTTTTGACTTGTTTGGACTAAATCCTGCAAACATTTTTTTCCTTTATTTTTGATATGCTTGTGTAAGCAAATTTCGTTCCAAAATTGCCTAGGCGATTCGTCTCGCAGCACTATTATACTAAAATCCTGCGGAAATTCTAAATTCTCGTGGTAGCGGCAGTTAAAATAGGCTCCAAGATTGCGAGGCAAAATTTGGCTAGCGCCCGCCGATGATAGAATAATGAATTCATCGAGGCGCGCGGTAGTCAAAGGTGCCCGCAAGCTGAGCCAGCCTACTCTAGGAAATCTAGAATTACCTGCGCTTTTGCCCACATATAAAGCATATATAAAATCGTACTAAGCGCAATGCTAAGCAAAAAGTTTTTACGCCACAGCTGCAAGCCAATAGCCAAAATAGCGCAAATCACAGCCACCCCAAGCCCCAGCCCACTTACATTAAGAGAGTTTATGGCATAAACTAGCAAGATTGCCATTATCACAATGCCGCTGTTTTTTTGTAAATACAGCAGATTTTCGTTGTTATTGTTGTTTTTAAAGACAAAATACGCCAAAAAACGAGTAAGCGCAGTCGCCACGCCAGCTACGATAGTGTAGGCTAAAAGCTCCATTTGCGCTCCTTTTTAAAGGCTAGCAACAAAATAAGCGCACTCATAATCGTGCCAAAAAGATAATATTTTGCAGGAAATACAAAAAGCCCCACAAAGGCGCAAATAAAGGCAAAAGCTAGGATTTTGGCATTTGGGTTTTGGCGGAAAATCTCAAAGCCAAGCACCGCAAAGAGTGCTACAAGGCTAAACTCCACCCCAGCATAGCTGAATCTTAGCTCGCTAGCTGTAATCGCCCCAGCCACAGTGGCAATAAACCAATAAAACTGATTTAAAAAAGCTGTGAGCGCAAAAATGCGAGTTTTATCACCTGTAACCTGCCCTTTTGAACGCAGCAGCGCAAAGGTCTCATCAGTAAGCGCAAACATAAAATAATACCGCCACGGAGCTTTTATTAAGCGAATTTCAGGCAGCAAGCTAAGAGTGTAGAAAATATGCCTGAAATTTAGCAAAAATGAAGCAACAAAAACCTCGATCAAAGTAGCATTTCCCACGATTAGCGCTACTAGCAAAAACTGCCCACTACCAGCATAAACAATAAGCGAAGCCAAAGCCACCCACACAGGCGCAATCCCGCTACTACTAGCATAAATCCCAACAGCAAAACCCAAGGCCCCATAACCAAACATCACTGGCAAAGAGCTTTTAAAAATCTCAAAATTACTCATAAAAACCTGATTTTGATAAAAAGTTTAGCAAAAATAAATTGTGAATAATAGCATAAAATCTAGAATTCCTTTGCTATATTTATATAAATTTGATGTATAATATACAGGAATGAAAATTGCTTCAATTTTGTAAAATTACAATTAAGATGGATAAGAAATGAAAAAAGTGTATCTTGGCATGATAGCAGATGTCATCCATCCTGGGCTTATAAATATAATAAACGAGGGTTCAAAATATGGAGAACTAATAATTGGTCTTTTTAGTGACAAAGCAATAGCTACTCATAAACGCTTGCCGTATCTTACTTATTCTCAACGCAAACAAATTGTAGAAAATATAAAAGGTGTAAGCAAAGTTATCCCTCAAGATGAATGGAGTTATATACCAAATTTAAGACTTTTAAAACCTGATTACATAATCCACGGGGATGATTGGAAGGAAGGTAAAAACTCTAAGCTAAGAGCTGAAGTTTTTGAAGTGATGAAAGAATGGGGTGGAGAGGTCATAGAAATCCCATATACAAAAGGCATAGATCAAACAGCCCTAGATAGTGATAGCAAAATTATAGCAAGCACACCAGAGGTTCGTCTGCGTTCTTTGCGCCGCTTGCTTGATGCAAAGGACTTTTTACGCTTCATGGAGGCACATTCTGGACTTAGTGGACTTATAGTAGAGCATGCTAAAGTGGAATGTGAAAATATCACAAAACGCTTTGATGGTATGTGGTCATCAAGCCTGACTGATTCAGCCACAAAAGGCAAGCCAGATATCGAAGCAGTAGACCTTACAAGCCGATTACAAGGGCTTAGTGATATTTTAGAATGTACTACAAAGCCAATCATTTTTGATGGAGATACTGGAGGAATTGCAGAACACTTTGTTTTTATGGTAAGAACTTTGGAGAGAAATGGTGTTTCAGCTGTGATTATAGAAGATAAAATGGGGCTTAAAAAAAACTCACTTTTTGGTACAGCTGTCAAACAAGAACTAGCTAGCACAGAAGAGTTTTGCAATAAAATTGCTATGGGAAAAAAAGCTCAGCTTACTGATGAGTTTATGATAATAGCGCGAATTGAAGAGCTAATCGCTGGTAAAAGCGTAAGTGATGCACTAACAAGAGCTTTTGCAAGTGTAGAAGCTGGTGCTGATGGTATAATGATACACAGTAAAAAAAAGAGCGGTGAAGATATAAAAGAGTTTTGTCTAGAATTTCGCAAAAAATACTCTAGCATTCCTTTGGTTCTAGTTCCTACTTCATATAATCACATAAAAGAAGCTGAGCTAGCAAACTGGGGGGCAAATATAATAATCTACGCAAATCACTTGCTGCGTGCATCATATCCTGCTATGCAAAAGTGTGCTAAAAGTATATTGCAAAACGAACGCTCGTTAGAAGCTGATGAGTTATGTATGTCTATAAAAAATGTAATAGAGCTAATACCACAAGGCGTATAAGGTGACAAAATGATAGATGTAAAAGAGTTTTTTGCTGAGCTTAGCGCAAATGGCATTGAGTTTTTTAGCGGTGTACCCGACTCTTTGCTAAAAAGCTTTTGTGCTTATGCTGGCAAAAATGCAAAAAAACACATAATAGCACAAAATGAAGGTGGAGCAGTAGCGCTAGGTGCTGGATATCATCTAGCCACTGGTAAGATTCCACTTATATATATGCAAAACTCAGGTATAGGCAATGCTATAAATCCGCTTTTATCTCTATGCGATGAGCTTGTATATGCTTTGCCTTGTTTGCTTTTAATAGGTTGGCGTGGAGAACCTGGCATAAAAGACGAGCCACAACACATAAGGCAAGGTGAAGTAACATGCGAGCTTTTAAACTCATCTAGAATTCCCTACGAGATTTTGAACCCAGATTGCTACAAAGAGCAATTAAATAAAGCATTTAAGTATATGATAACAAAATCTGCACCCTTTGCTTTGGTAGCAAGAAAAGGAACTTTTAGTGAGTTTAAAGCTGAAAACTCTACTTTTTTTAGCACTGCTTTAAGTAGAGAAAAAGCTATAGAAATTTGTATAAAAGAGTTGAAAAACTCGGTCTTTATCTCTACTACTGGCATGGCAAGTAGAGAGCTTTTTGAGCTTAGAGAAAGTTTAAACCAAAGCCATACGAGTGATTTTCTTTGCGTGGGAAACATGGGGCATGCTAGTTCTATAGCCCTTTCTATCGCTAATGAGAAAAAAAATAATCATATAGCCTGTATAGATGGTGATGGAGCAACCCTTATGCACATGGGTGCAATGGCGATAATTGGCTCTCAAAAGCCAAACAATCTACTTCATATCGTACTGAATAATGCTGCTCACGACTCAGTGGGAGCTCAGCCAACTTGTGCTAATAAGATTGATTTATGTGCTATTGCTAAGGCTTGTGGCTATGATAAGGCGATATGCGCAAATGATGAAATTAGTTTACAAAATACTCTTAATGGTATAAAAGATGAACTCACATTTTTAGAAATAAAAGTAAAAATCGGCGCAAGAAGCGACCTAGGCAGACCAACAACTACGCCTGCACAAAATAAAAAGAATTTTATGGAATTTTTGCAAAAAAATAATTGGTGATTATATATGAAAGCTCTTATTTTAAACTCAGGAATGGGAAGTAGAATGTTAAATCTTACACTAGATAAACATAAAAGTATGGTGGAAATATCTAAAGATGAAACTATTCTTAGTAGACAATTAAAATTTTTAAAGCATATTGATATCAAAGATATCATAATTACAACTGGGTATTTGGAAAACAAACTTAAAGAGTATTTATTTAGCTTAAACTTATCACTCAATTTAACTTTTATTTATAATGATTTATATAAAGTGACCAATTATATTTATTCTATGTACTTAGCATCTAATTTTTTAGATGATGATATTATTTTAATGCATGGTGATTTAGTTTTTGAGAAATCTGTCTTAGAAAAAATAGCTAACTCTCAAACTAGTTGCATGAAAATTAGCACAACTGAGCCATTACCTCAAAAAGATTTTAAGGTAAAGTTAAAAGATAATAAAATCGAACAAATCAGTATAGAATTAAAAGAAAATTGTTTTGAAGCTCAAGCACTTTACAAATTTAAAAAAAATGATTTATATATTTGGCTAGATAACATAAAAAAATTTTGTCATAATGGTAATACGAAATGTTATGCAGAAAATGCTCTTAATGAAGTTTTAAATAAAATAAATTTAGAGGCTTTTGATGCAAAGGGGGCTTTGTGCAAGGAAATAGACACACCTCAAGATTTAGAAAAAATCATAAATAGGCTTAAAAATTTATGAAACAAACAATTATTACAATAAACGATACTTTTGATATTTTTTATAAATATATAGAACAAAAAGATATCAGATCAATATACTTGGTGTGTGGCAATTCTTATAAACAATCTAACTTTTATCAAGAATTTAAAAAATTTATAGATATTTCTAGGATATCTTTAAATGTATTTAGCAACTTTCAACCTAATCCTTCACTTGAATCTATAAAAAATGGTGTAGAATTGTTTCAAGAAAAAATAAATGATGTGATTATAGCAGTAGGAGGAGGTTCGGCTATAGATGTAGCAAAGGGAATCAAATATTTTAGTAAAAAAGCAAAAAATAGCAATTATTGGCAAAAAGCCATAAGTGAAGTAGAGTTAATCGCTATACCAACTACAGCTGGGTCTGGCTCAGAGGCAACAAGTTTTGCAGTAGTTTATGAAGGCAATATCAAACTTTCTTTATGTGACAACAAAATACTACCAAATACTATTATTTTTTGTCCACAATTACTAACTACACTGCCACAATATCACAAAAAAATGTCACTACTAGATGCTCTTTGCCATGGATTAGAATCTTATTGGTCTATAAACTCAACAGATAAATCAAAAAAACTATCACATTATGCAATTAATACTATAATAGAAAATTTTGATGCATATTTCAAGTGCGATAAAAACGCTATTGTAAAAATACAAAAGGCAGCCTTCTATGCTGGGCAAGCAATAAACATAAGCAAAACCACAGCCGGCCATGCTTTGTCATATAGTCTCACAAAAGAATTTGATATAGCACATGGATATGCAGTCGCTCTAGTTAATAAATACCTATTCCCATTTATGGTAGAAAATATAGATAAAGTATGCGACCCGAGAGGAAAAAAATATTTACAAGAAATTTTTAATAACATCAGCAAAGCCTTTGGGGTAAGAAATCCAAATGAAGCCATAGAAAAGTTTATAGGAATTCTAGAATTTTTAGGAATAAAAGAACTAGATGCGGCAGACAAAAATATAGATTTTTTTGTCAATAGTGTAAGTTTAGAAAGATTACAAAATAGTCCTATTTTTTTAGAAAAAAATGATATAATGACAATATATTCAAAAATTTTTCAAAGGAAATAAAATGCTTAGATTTATAAAAAATTTATTAATTACAAATCTTTTACTTAGATGGGACTATGCCTGGAGAGAAAAAGATTTAAAAAGGGAGCTAGCACTTTTTTGGGATACGCCATTACCAGCTGAAAAAATAAAAAACACCAATACAGAACAATATGAACAATTAATATCTGTATGTGGGTTAGGTGGCTGGTCTGGTTCATCCATTATCTCAGACTTTCTATTAGAGTTTGATGATGTATCTGCTATAGGTGGGACAATACATAGAGATAAACCTAATAAAAATAGTGATTTTGAATGTTCATTTTGGCATGGTGATTGGTATGAGGAGGGATCAATACTATCTCTTGAAAAGGCAATATTTACTGAAAAGATATATTTTAATTTTGGTGCATTAAACTTTTCTCGCTTTGTATTGAAATGTTTTATGGGTAAAATATGTATCTATGATGATTATTATTTACAAAGAAGTAAAGAATTTTTATTTGATTTAATAGAATGTCATTGGCGCTGGACTAAATATGCTTGGCTAAAAGATAAGGAAAAAGAGTACTATTATACTCCTCCTAAGGAGCCAAAGCGCATAGAAAGATTAAATCCACTATATGATGAGATAATTGAAGTCATATGGAAGAAATTTACAATAGAAGAATTTAGAGCCAAGGCAAAACAATATATGGAAGATTTTTTAAAGCATATTCCATCAAAAAAATTTCTTATTTGTCCGCAGCTCTTGCATACCGGAGTATTTGATGCCAAAATGTTTGAAGATTATTTTGGCAATATAAAAATGTTTTATGTATGGAGAGACCCTAGAGATCAATATGCTGGAGCTAGAAGAAGGCTTAGAACATACATTCCAAAAGATCCCATAGTGTTTTCAAAAAGATTTAAAAAATTTGTTGATAACTTATCTAACATAAACCATCCAAATTGCATGGTTCTCAGGCTTGAAGATTTTTGTACAAATTATGATGAAGTTTCAAAAAAAATAATAAAATTTTTAGGACTAAACCCTAATACACACAAAAGAAAATTTGAGTTTTTTGACCCAAAAATATCTACTAAAAAAATCGGATCATATAAAAACTGCCCTAACCAAGAAGCTATAAAAATTATAGAAAAAGAACTAAAAGAATACTGCTGGGATTAATACAATATTACCTTGGTTCTTTGAGTATTATATCTTTTGGATACTAGGAGAAATTTATTAAATATCAATGTCCAAATCACTCTTAGTATCAATCTCTAGCCATTTACTTGGTGCAAATACTGCTTTTGCGTTATATCCACTATCTATTAAATGCTGCAAAAAACTAGTCATATACATATTTGCAAAGTCTTTACCATCATAAATTATAGCTTTATTCATTTTATCGTATAAACTAGCGACAATCTTACTAAACCCCTTAGAAAAGGCAAAAAGCCCCATGTATTGCGCCCCTATCTCATCTATACTTTTTACTTTTTTACCCAGTTCTATTATGTTGCCGTGAGTGTTTATTTTTAGGCTCTCAGCATCACTTAGTGGATCTTTAAAACGCTTAGACCATAAGCCAAGCCAATTTTTATCTACTAAAATTTTAAAATCACTCCCCGCTTTTAGCAGCTCTAAGACTGCATTGCTATCATAAATTATATCACTATAGCTTATTATAACATCACTATCAAGCCAGAATTCCTTAGCGCAAAAAAGTGTTGCTACCATGTTTGTGCTAGCAAAGTTTTTATTTTCAAAAAATTCAATCCCCTTGAAATTTTTATCTAAATACGCCTTTAAAACCTCGCTTTTGTAGCCACCAATTACTGCTATTTTATCTATACCGTTATTTTGTAGGGCTGATATTTGATAGTTTATAAGAGGTATTTTTTTATACTCTACCATGCATTTTGGTTTTGTTTTTGTAAGTTCGCCTAACCTGCTGCCAAGTCCTGCTGCTAATATCACCGCTTTCATTTTAGCCCTTTTAAGATTTCAAAAATTTTTTTACTAGCTTGGCTGGGTTTAGATTCTCTTTCAAAATGCCACATTGCACCTAAAATTTTAAATTTTTCATTACTAAAAGCTTCTATATAGCCATCAGTACTACTCGCAAGTATTTTGGCATTTTCTATACTTTTTATAGCATAATTATGATACGAATTTACTTTTAATCTATCGCCTAAAAAATCAATTTCATGTTCACCTATATGAGTGCTTACTTTTTCAAAACAAGCTCCCAAAAAACTTGCTAAGCTTTGCGCTCCTTTACACACGCCAAAAATAGGAATTTTATTTTCTATAGCATATTTGATACAGTTGCCCTCAAACTCATCTCTAAGAATATTTATATCATTAGAGATAATGCTTTTTAGGTCATTTCCACCACTGATTATAAGCATATCAATTCTGCTAAAATCTGGCTTAAAATAGTTTAGAATTTCTGCTTTAATATCATAAAATGCGAGTTTTTTACAAAACTCCAAATCCAGTGCTTGTAAAATTTCTCCATGCTCACTTTTAATAAGTTTTGAGATAATGCCAGTCCTCATAGTTCTATCCTTTGATTAAGACAATCAAGTGTTATAATATTTGAGCCCAGACAACGCTCTAAAAGCTCATCTCCCACACCTATTGCAGAAGGCAATCCAAACTCATTAGCCCTAACTGCCATATGTGAGTTTGCTCCGCCAAAGGCGGTGATTAGCCCTGCGATTTTATGAGTAAAAATAAAATCATAACCTGGATCTGCTGAGTGTATACAAATAATTTTACCATCTAATTTTTCTTCGTTTGGGGCTGCTGGTTTAGCACTTATGCATTTTTGTGTAATGAAGTTTGGTGTATGTTTATCAAGGGTAAAAAAATACACATCACTAGCATCGGTAATAAGTGGTGGCAAACTTAGTTTGCATGATATTTCATATTCTTTTTTATTATGAGCAATGTTTGTTCGCATTTGCTCTTTTGCTTGGATATTTTCTAATCTTGTATAAAATCCTAGCAAAAGAGCAATATCAAGGTGGCTAGCATCATCTTTGCTAATACCGCAACTTTTACAAAAAATTGCTATTTCATCTAGTACACTACTAAGAGCCTTTGTAAAAATAAATTTAGCTTCTTCTCTAGCTTGTATTGCCAAAGCCAAAAAGTTAAAAAACTCATCCACACTCATTTTAAAGTCATGAAATTCTAGAATTCCTTCTATTTTTTTAATATTTTTAGGCACAAATTCTGTGTTGGCGTTACTTTTGTTAAAACTAGCTTTTTTGAAATACTTTTCGTAGTTTTCATTATAGCTAGGGCTTGTGATTTCATATGTATTTGTTCTCAGATGCCCATATTTTGCCAAAAAATCACTTTTGCTAAGACTACTAATATCGCTTGCTAATTTACCTGAGATTGTAGAAAAAGAACTTAAAAATTTATTTTTTTCATCTATGCTTATGCCGCCTACCCTTACAAGAGAATTTAGTAGTGAAGTAGCTATAAATGCCGCTCTTGCAATACCTGAAAAAGCTTTTGTACCATATCTTTTACATTCGCTTATAAGCCAGTATATTTTATCTACACTTGCTAGATCTGTGTTTTTATATTCACGCATTTTTTCATCAAGTTTTCTTATATCTTCTAGATCTTTATAAAACACTGAGTTATTTTTAAAAATTCCAATGCTGATTTGTTTTAATTTTTTTTGTAAAGATATTTTTTGAGTTTTGTTTAATGCCGCGCAGCGCTCTAAACGCTCAGCCAAATCAAACTCATAAGAGCTAAATGCTATATCAAACTCTATTTTATCGTGTTTAGATGGATTTTTTTTAAGTTCATCTAGATAGTATTCTACTAATTTTTGACTAGTTTTTTTATCTAGGTTTTTTGGTAAAAATGAGTTAAAGCTAGTTCTAACATCAATATAACAAAGCCCAGCAAAATCAAACATAAGTGGAAAATCACTTAAATCTTTGTATCCATAAGCAGCTCGCCCCAAAGCCCAAATTTTATCAGTAATTAATTCTTTATAAAGACTAATAGCAAGGCGTTTAGCTTTAAGTCCTAAAATTTCAGCAGGATTCCAATCTGGCATTATGCCAAAAATACTTTTTTTGCCAAAAATATTTGGTCTTTCTTTGCTGATTTTTTTAATTTTACTTTCTATGAAAGTTAGCGGTTCGCTTACATCTAATGTTTTTGGCGCTGATGCTATAGAGCGAACCTGAAAAAGATAAAGCTCGGATCCCACAAAGCCAGCTTCTAAATCTAAAGCATCACAATTAAAAATCATTTCTAGTTCAGCAATAAGTTCTAATATGGCATTTATTTTTTCATCACTTGTGCGCTTTGTTTTTAATACCATTATTTTAGAAAAACTACCAGTACCATTTGTGATAGATGAACTATCGCCTGAGTTATCTATATTTATACTAACATAGTTTGCTCCCCCGCTAGCACTCATAGCAACTACAAAGCTATCAAGTTTATCACACATAGGTTGGATAAAAATTTCATCATCATCTCCGGGCAAGCTTTTAGCTACTTCATTAAGAGCTTTGCCTAGAGTTTTTTGGCTTATGTTTTGAATACTAAGAAATTCACCTGCATGAGATGAAGTAGTGCTATCTTCACATTTTGCACTACTTCGCACTATCATATTTTCCCAGCCCTGAGCTATGATTTTATTTATAGTGCTAGTTTTATTTATATCATCTTTATTTATTATTATTAAGGGTAAAATCTTAGCAGATTTTAATTTTCCAATTAAATTTTGTAAATTTCTAGCCTTGCTCTCAAAACGCATTTTTATCCTTTGTTAATCTAGAATTCTAATCTAGAATTCTCTTGTAGCCTTACAAAAATATCATACGCCACTAAGGAATTCTAGTTTATAGGAATTCTAGAATTCCTTATTTTTTAGTTACATTCCATGCTCTTGTAGTATAGCGTATATTTAGAGTTTGGGGTAGTTTGCTACGCCACTTCTCACAAATACTTTCAAATAGCTTTTTGCCAGCCTCTGTATTTAAATCCCAAAAATTATTTTTAACACTTCTCCATGCTAAGATATAGTTTTCTAAGCTTTGAGTGAAAATAAAGTCTTGTTCTATATAAAAAATATCTCCAAAAAGCTGAGAATTTTCAAAAATAGGTCTTTGATCCTCTCTTCGCACTCCACCATTGTAGCTAGGGATAAAATCTTTTATTATCTCTTGTGCTACATTTTGAATAGGGTCGTTTAAATCCCTGTGATTCCACATTGCGCTTAGTTTTCCACCATCTTTTAGTATCCTATAAGCTTCTTTTAAAGCTAGTTCTCTATCTAATACATTAAAACTAGAACCAAAGGTGACCCAATCCACACTTTTATCGCTAAGCGTAGTTTGTACTCCATTTGCTTTTATCCATTTAGCATTTTTTAGACGCTCTTGCCCTATCTCTCTCATCGCATCATTTGGCTCTATTTCTATTACATCTAGACCACGAGCAGCTAGCATTATACCTAAATTTCCCGTGCCAGCACCTATATCAGCAACTCTTTTTGCTCCTTTACTCCATGCTACAAGCACATCTATAGCATCACCAGCGTAGTTTGGTCTATAGCTATAAAACTGGGCATGTTTGGTATAGTCCCACTCTTTTTGTATTAATTCGCTCATTTTTGCTCCTTTGCTGCGAAATTTTTTTAAAATCTCACACAGCAAAACAGCAAACTTATTTTGTACTTGTTGCTACAAAAGCCTTTATGGTGTAGTGCTGTGTGATGCTATCTTTATTTTTGATTTTTTCTTCTATCATTTTTAAGATATCATTCCATAGCTGCCCCCCCCCCCCATAGCTGATTGCTTGAGCTTGTATATCATTTACACTTTTCCACGCACCTATATACCTCTCTTTACTCATAGTTTCAGTATAAGGCATTTGCATATAAACGCAGTCTTTAAAATCGCCAGTGCTAGTTAAGACGCTTTGCCAGTCTTTTGTGTTTTGCTCTCCGCTGCTAACTCGGTTTAAGGTCGGTATCATTGCTTTTATTTCATTTTCTATGCTTTGTAGTACTTCATCGCTATCTGTCTTTCTTGCATTCCAAATAGCACAAAATATCCCATCAGGCTTTAGAATTCTACGAAACTCAGGCAGACTTTTTGTGTGATCGCTCCAGTGAAAACTACTCGCCATACAAACAAAAT
>SAMEA3663013__coassemble_845_pt1 | contig 15257 bp, 15 predicted proteins | sample SAMEA3663013__metabat2_high_PE_026 | metagenome-assembled genome bin SAMEA3663013 (sample SAMEA3663013) | pig gut metagenome | biome: pig gut; feature: pig-associated habitat; material: faeces | place: France | collected 2012 | reverse complement strand
CGCCAAAAACAGCTAACATCTTTGCTCATTTTTGGCAGAATTCTAATAAAGCTTTGCGACAAATAATGTCGCAAACTAAAAATCTATCTAGAATTCCACAGAGAATTCCTAAGCTTGAATTTCTAGGAATTCTAGATTTTGCCTTAGGAATTTTAGATTTTTTGGGGTGCGGTGGAGTGCCCTAGTATAAAAAGAAATCCCCTAAAATTGGGTCAGTTGTTTCAAATAGCCAAAAAAATCATAAACTTAGAAAAATTCACAAGTTTTTAGGCTATTGTGAGTGAGATTATAGTATATTTTTAAAAAAAAGTTCGCAAATCAAAATGAGATGTATTTTGATAAAAACTTAAATGAATTTAAGCTAGGAAATTCTAGAATTCCTAAGACAAATTCTAGAATTTCTAAGAATTCTAAGGTAAAATCTAGAATTCCTAGGAATTCAAGTTTAGGAATTCTAGAATTCCTAAGGCTAAAATACCCTCGCACCCTGGGCCAGCGGATGTGAAGCAAATTCTAGAATTCCCAAATAAATTCTAGAATTCCCAAGGTAAAATCTAGAATTCCCTAGAGAATTCCAAAAAGAAATTCTAGAATTCTTAAGCAAATTCTAGAATTCCTATGAATTTGCGATAAAAACTATTTTGCTAGCAGTTCTTTTACTATATTTGTAAAATCCTCTTCGCTTTTTATCTGGCTATTTTCTAGCACATATTTGCCATTTACCACGAAGGCTGGCGTGCCTACGATTTTAGCTACTTCTAGCCCCTGGGCACTTCTTGCTAGATACGCTTTGCCGGCGTCGCTTTGGCTGTAGTTTTGGATATCATTTATGCTCACTATATGCCCAGCTTTTTCAAAGATAGCAAGAGCTGGCGCGTAGAACTCATTAGCATTCTTAAAACTTACTCTAAGCACAAAAGTCGCCTCAAAATACGCATCCATAATGCTCTTTGTCACGCTGCCCTCATCTGTGATAGCAGCTTCATTTTTAGTATCTATAGCCCCTGCAAAAGCCAAAATCTTAGCAAAATCAGCCCCAAAAGGCGCCATTTGCTCCACTTGCCATAGCTCTACACTAGCACCAAGTTTCTTAGCATTTGCTAGAGTGTGGGATTTGTGATGATTATAGCAGTGAATGCAGCCATAGCTAAAGACCTCTATTACGCTGCCATGAGCGTTTTGAAACTGGATTGTTTCAGGCAGCTCTTTATATTTAGCTCCAAAAACTGCGCTAGAGAGTGCAAAACTAGCAATTAGTGCAAAAAATATTTTTTTCATTTTCTCTCCTTTATAAAAGTGCGGATGTTCTGAGCCACTAGCTCCATTAGCGTTTTTCTAGCCTCTACGCTAGCCCAAGCGATATGTGGGCTAAGGCTAAGTCTGTCTTTGCGAATGACTTTTAAAAACGGATGATCCTCCCTCATCGGCTCACGCTCAAGCACATCACTAGCAAAGTAAATCTCACGCCTATCGATCTCATCTGCGATCGCCTGTTCGTCTACGATACCGCCACGGCCGTAGTTTGCTAAAATTGCGCCGGTTTTTAGCTTAGCGATTTCTTTTGCGCCAAAAAGTCCCTTTGTTTTCTCATTTAGCGGAGCGTGAATGCTGATTATATCGCATTTTAGCGTAGTCTCAAAATCCACTTGTCGCCACTCTTTATTATCGTTTTTTCCTGATGTTGAGTAGTAGCACACCTCGCAGCCAAAGGCAGCAGCGATCTTTGCTACTGCTTTACCGATATCGCCAAGCCCCACCACGCAAAAGCTCTTGCCAGCAAGCTCTCTGATCGGCAGCTTTAAATGCGCAAAAAGCTCAGATCCTGCCCAGCCGTTTTTGCTAGTGCAATACTCATTATAATAAGCCGTGTGATTAAGCAGGGCAAGAAGATTAGCAAAGCATTGTTGCGCCACGCTATTTGTAGAATATCCTGCTACATTTTTTACCACAATTCCTAGCTCTTTGGCTGCTTCTAAGTCTACATTATTCATCCCAGTTGCAGTTAGAGCAATAAGCTTGATTTTGCTACCGCTTAATAACTCTCTATCCATAACTACTTTATTTGTGATGATGATATCAGCGTCTTTTGCACGCTGGATGCGCTCTTTGTATCTAGTAATTCCATAGCTAGTAAACTCGCCAAACTCTCTAAAAATGCTCACATCGCTATCAGGTCCTAGCGTATCACGATCAAGCAAAACTACTTTTAGCTTTTTATTTTTTAGTTTTTCTTGCATATTTTCCACCTTTTAAATAAATTATTTTTTATATTTAAGCAATCAAGCCACTTGCCGATGATGAAATTCTCAGCATCATTTAGGCTTAAAGGCTTGCTATAATGCGCTATCATAGGCGGCGCAAACATCACGCCAAGTCCGCTTAGCTCGCTCATATGCTTTATAGACAGCGGCGAAAAGGGCATTTCTCTTGGGGCGATGATTAGCTTTCTTTGCTCTTTTAGCATGACAGCAGCGGACCTTAGAAGTAGATTATCACAGATTCCAGCAGCTACTTTTGCTAGCGTGTTTGAGCTACAAGGTGCTATTATCATCGCCTCATAGCCGCTGCTCCCACTAGCTGCGGCGTCCCACATATTGCTTTGGATATCTATTTTTTCATCCAAAAACTCTTCAATTTGCAAGAAGTTTTCATTAGGAATTCTAGAATTCTCTAGATTTTCATTAGGAATTCTAGAATTCCCTAGATTGTCATTAGGAATTCTAGAATTCCCCAAATACTCCCACGCTTTTTCACTCTTAAATGTTACTCTTGCGCCATCGCTTATTATAGCGCAGACTTCGTGCCCAGCAGCTAAGATTTCATTTGCTGCTCTTATGCCAAGATGAACGCTACTTGCGCCGCTAATTCCTACTATGATTTTCACACTATTATGTGTCCTACAAACTTTGAGTAATTATCTATGATTTCTCCGCCTTTGCGAAAGCCCAAGGCACAGCCCTCAAAGGCAAAAAACACGCCTGCTTGATACTTTTGCCCTTTTGCATCTTGTGGCAATTCCGTGTATTCTTGGTATAAAAACTTTTGATTGCCGTATTCTCCGTCATTTTGCGCTAGTATCTCTCCATTTGCGCCCAGCACACTTACATTAGCACCCTCTCTTGCTAAAAATGGTTTTTTCACGCACTTTTTGCCAGCAAGTGGCTCATAAGAGCTTTCTAAAAGCAATGGATGATTTGGGTAGAGATCCCACAAAATCTTCATTATTCCCTTGCTTTGAAATAGCAGAGTATAAGCAGGATTTAGTATGATTGCTTTTTGGTTTGCGATTATATTTTCTAGTCTCAAAGCTAGCTCGCCTTCTTCAATGGCTATGCTCTCCCAAGGAATAAGTTTAAATAAAAACTCATAATTTTCTCCGTCCATAAACACGCCGTTTTCATCATCAAAGGCGATTTCGTGGATATAAGCAAAGCGAGTTTTATACCCAGCGTGCGTGGCTGCTGCTTGAAGCAATCTAGTAGTCTGCTCGTCTTCTACGCTGCCTTCCAAGCAAGTAAAGAGAATCTTAAAATCATTTTGCGCTAGCATATCCTCAAAGCCGCTAGTATCATCATCAAGCGTTAGTAGTCTTTTGAAGTTTTCAACTAATCCGTCAAATAGGTCATTAAACTGCGCACTCTCATCAAGTCCATTTTGCTTTAGCATCGCCCATTGTAAAATCGCAGTCTCAAAGACAGCCGTTGGCGTATCAGCATTAAACTCAAGTAGTTTTATAGGCTTACCATCAATGCCACCAGCAAAATCAAAACGACCATATAAATGCCAGTGAACATCATTTTCCCAGCTTGCTTTTATTAAATTTACTAGATTATATGGAATTCCTAGTTCGTGAAAAAGATTATTATCTATAGCGTGTTGGGCTGCGGCTACAAACATATCATAAAGCTCATTTGCTGCCTCGTAGTAGCGTTCGCACTCATCGCTGCTAACCTCTACAAGCTCGCCAGGCACATAGCGGCTGCCGTCAATGTCGCTATGCCACGCAAAGCCTATGCTTTCTAAATAATCATTTTTAAGTGGTGCAATTTGTTGTATTTTCATCTTTTGCCTTTTGATTTTTTGCTATTCTACTAAAAATTTACGAAATTTTAGCAAATAAAGAATAATTTTTGCTAGAATTTCGCAAAAAATTTTCTTTAAGGACAAAGATGAATCCTATCCTAAACACAGATAGTTACAAACTCTCGCACTACTTACAATACCCACCAGAGCTAAAATTTATTAGCTCATACATTGAAAGCCGTGGTGGCAGGTGGAATAGGGTGATTTTTTATGGTTTGCAGGCTTTTTTAAAGGCGTATTTGAGTCAAAAAATCACCGCTGATGATATAAAAGAAGCAAAAGAATTTGCCGCCCCACATGGTCTGCCTTTTAACGAAAAAGGCTGGGAGTATATACTAAAAGAACACGGCGGTGCCCTGCCACTTCGCATAGAAGCAGTAGCTGAGGGCTCTGTTGTGCCTACTGAAAATGTCCTAGTTCAGATGCAAAACACAGACGCTAATGTGCCTTGGCTTGTTGGCTGGGTGGAGACTGCGCTGCTTAGAGCCATTTGGTATCCAGTAGCAGTAGCTACAAATAGCTATTTTTGTAAAGAGCTAATAAGCCGTTTTCTAAGCGAGACTGGCTCGCCTAGCGAGATTGATTTTAAGCTACATGATTTTGGGGCTAGGGGAGTTTCTAGCTTTGAGAGTGCTGGTATAGGAGGCTCAGCTCATTTACTAAACTTCAAAGGCTCAGATACGATTTCAGGTGCTTTGTTTGCTAGGCAGTTTTATGGGGCAGATATGGCTGCTTTTAGCATACCAGCTAGCGAGCACTCTACCATGACAGCATGGGGCAAAGAGCGTGAAAATCTAGCTTATGCGAACATGAGCGATCGTTTTGGAGATAGTGTTTTTGCCTGCGTGATTGACAGCTACAATATAGAAAATGCGATTTTAGAGTGGAGCAAGCTCATGCCAAGCATAAAAGAGCGTGGCGGCAGAGTCGTCCTTCGCCCTGATAGTGGCAATCCAGTAGCTATGGCTATACTTTGTATTGAAAGGCTTATTGAGCTAGTTGGGGCTAGAAAAAATGAAAAAGGCTATCTTGTTTTGCCTGATTTTGTGCGTGTGATATATGGTGATGGCATTGAGCTTGAGCGCATCGGAGATATTTTAAGCGAGCTTAAAATGCGTGGCATTAGTAGCGATAATATCGCTTTTGGTATGGGTGGGGCTTTATTACAGCACCTTAGCCGTGATACTCTGCGCTTTGCTATGAAAGCCTCAGCTGTCTCAAAAGACGGCATAAACTGGCAAAATATAGCAAAAGAGCCTATAAGTGATCCAAGCAAACACTCTAAGCCAGGCAGGCTAGCTCTCGTGCGTGATGGTAAGCACTGGAAAACCATACGCTTAGATGAGCTAGCAAGCGAGCAAAATCAGCTTGTGCCAGTATTTGAAAACGGCAAAATACTGCGCGAATATAACTTTGAAGAGATTAGAGCTCGCATAGCAAATGGCTAAATAAAAGGGCTTTTTGCGCCGATATAGAGCCAAAGGAGCTAAAATGGAAATACAAAATAATCTCTCAAATGCAAGCAACATCATAGTATCAAAACCTAGTAGAGAAAACCTTGGCGATGATGAGAAAACTGGCTTAGAGCGAGTAAGTGAGGCGATAGAACAAGGCAGGCAAATGCGTGAGGCTATAAGTGGCGATGATGAAGATGATAAAAAAGAAAGTAGCGCAGATAGTGGTGGAAAAAGCGAGCTTACTAAGAGTATAGAAAAAATGATAAAAGTCCTTGAAAAGCAAATAAAAGCTCTAATGAGCCAGCTTAGCAAAACTGATGATATGGAGCAAAAACAAGCCTTACAAAGCCAGATTAACACCTTGCAATCGCAAGTGATGAAAATGCAAGCCCAGCTACTAGAGCTTGGCGGCGATGTGCTAAGTATAGAAGCCTAAGGAATTCTAGAATTCCCTAACCGCAAAAAAGCCCTGGGGAATTCTAGAGGGAATTCTAGATTTAGCGCAGTGTTTTTGGCTTGCGGCAGCTGTAAAAAAGCCCTAAGCAATTCTAGAATTCCCTAGAGAATTCTAGAATTGCCTAAATAACTACTTAAAATAAAAAGTAAAATTTGCCTAAAATCTCTATTATTTTTGCTATAATTTTGCTTTCACAAAACCAAAAAAGGATAAAAAAATGTTAAAGCAATTTTTCGCACTAAGCGCAGTTATTGCAGTTTTTAGCGGCTGTGCTACTATAAATAAGCAAGAATACGCCCAAGAAATAGAAATCCGCAGCCTACCTAGCAACGCAACACTTGAACTAATAGACCACACAAGCGGCGAGCGCAAGGTGCTAGGTAAAACCCCTATTAGCATAGATATCAAAAAAGAAGGCGGCTTCATGAGAAGCCGTCGCTACAGCATAATACTCGCAAAAGAAGGCTACAAAACAAGAGAGTTTGCGCTAGATGCTGATGTAAACGGCTACTACTCGTGGGGCAATCTACTAGGCCCTGGCCCCATCGGCTGGGCTATAGTAGACCCTACAACTGGTGCTATGTGGGAGTATAAAGCCGCAAAAGCCGAGTATGTAATAAACACAGAAGGCGGCATCGAAGTCATGCTAGAAGACGATGTAGCCGCACAAAAAGCCCTTCGCAAGAAAAAATAATATTTTCATCTAGAATTCCTGGGAATTCTAGATGAAATCGCTAAAATTCATAAAACACCCTTGACTGGCATTAGGTGTAATGCTGTATAATCCTAAAAAATCTACAAAAGGAGCAAAAATGAGTGATTTTAAAAATGTAAAAGCTGGCGAGCGTGTGCCTTTTAAAAGCTATGCTGTGGCTGATAAAAACGCAAAGTTTAAGCTTTGGCAAGGTAGTCGTCATGCTATGGGCGAACACGATATAATAATAGAAATCAAATACTGCGGCATCTGCCACAGCGACATCCACAGCGCAAAAAGCGAGTGGCACGAGGGCATCTATCCTATGGTGCCAGGACATGAGATAGCTGGGCAGGTTGTAGCTGTGGGCTCAAAAGTAACGAAGTTTAAAGTAGGTGACTTTGCTGGAGTTGGCTGCATGGTAAATGGCAAATGCGGTTGTCCGGCATGCTCTGCTGACATGGAGCAGTACTGCGAGGAGGGCAAAACAGTCTTTACCTATGACTGCGCTGATATCTACCACGGGGGTGAGCCTACATATGGCGGATATAGCGATAATATCGTCGTTCGTGATGAGTTTGCCGTAACTGTGCCAAGCAGTGCTGATCTAGCCAGAGTTGCGCCGCTGCTGTGCGCTGGGATCACGACATACTCGCCGCTAAAACGCTTTGGCATCCGCCCTGGGCACAAAGTAGCAATCGCTGGCTTTGGCGGACTTGGGCTAATGGGCGCAAAATACGCACTGGCAATGGGCGCTGAGGTTAGTATCTTTGCTAGAAATCGCAAAAAAGAAAAAATCGCAAAAGAGCTAGGCTGTAAGGCTCTGTATGACAGCACAGATGCTAGGGCCATAGGTGAGCGTTTTGATTTTATACTTTGTACGATTCCTGCAAATTATGATTTGAGTGCTTATGTTAGGCTTTTAAAACACGGCGGAGAGTTTTGCGTGGTGGGCTTGCCGCCGCTTGGAGAGCGCCCTAGTATGGATGTGGCAGAGCTTGTTTTTGCTGGGCAAAAGAAGCTCTCAGGCTCGTGTATAGGCTCTATGAAAGAGACCCAAGAAATGCTTGATTTTTCTTTAAAAGCAGGGATATTGCCAGAAATTCAAGTGGTTAAGGCAAATCAAATTGACTGGGTTTATGAGCAATTACTAAGCGGTGCTGGCGATTTCCGCTATGTAATTGATATGAGTACATTATAAAATTCTAGGGAATTCTAGAATTCCTAATCTAGAATTCCTAGCAACTTTAAATAAGAATTCTAGAATTCCTAATATAGAATTCCTAGGAATTCTATATTAAAAAACTCTAGGAATTCTAAAATTCCTAGACTAAATTCTAGAATTCCTAAGCTAAAATTCCTAGAGCTTGCTTCGGTCGCTTTGCTCCCTCGCAATGACGCAGGGAATTCTAGAATTCCATATAGAGATCCCCCAAGAGGGCTGAGGGATGACATAGTAGGGAATTCTAGAATTTCTAAGCTAAAATCACTAGGAATTCTAGAATTCCTAATCTAAAAACTCTAGAAATTCTAAAATTCCTAGACTGAAATCTAGAATTCCTAATCTAGAATTCCTAGGAATTCTAGATTAAAAAACTCTGTAGGGAATTCTAGAATTTTCTAAGCTAAAATCACTAGGAATTTTAGAATTTCTACTAGGAATTCTAAAATTCCCAAGGCAAAATCTAGAATTCCTAGCATAAATCTAGAATTCCATATAGAGATCCCCCAAGGGGGCTGGGGGATGACATAGTAGGGAATTCTAGAATTTCTAGGCTAAAAACTCTAGAAATTCTAAAATTCCTAGACTAAAATCACTAGGAATTCTAGAATTCCTAGACTAAATTCTAGAATTCCTAAGTAATTAACTTAAAAAAATACCACATAACCCCCAAAAACCAAAGCTTATTTTAAAAGTGTATTTTTTATTACAGCAGCACCAAAACACGCATAAGCTAAAAGTGTGCTAATTACAAGTTTTTAAAAGTAAGATTAAAAGTGAAATATAGTAATTTTTACTTAAATATTTTTAAAAATAAGCAATATTTGGTTTTTGGAATTTTTATTATAAAACTCCAAAAACCAGCCTTTTAGCAAGGCATTTCAATCATTTCCCACGGCAAGCCATTTGCATTTAGCTCGTCCATAAATGGCTTTGCTTCAAACTCTTCCATGTTAAAGACACCTTTGCCTGCCCAAATGCCCTTTGCTACTAGCTTTGCGCCTATCATCGCAGGCACGCCAGTAGTGTAGCTCACAGCCTGAGCGCCAGTCTCAGCGTAGCAGTCTTCATGCTGGCAGACATTGTAGATATATACTTTGCGAGGTTTGCCGTCTTTGGTGCCGCTTATCACGCAGCCTATGTTTGTGCGACCCTTCGTCCTTGCGCCAAGCGTGGCAGGATCAGGTAGTAAGGTCTTTAAAAACTGAATAGGCACGATTTTTACGCCGTTATGCAGGACTTCGTCAATGCGAAGCATACCGACATTTTCTAGGCATTTCATATGGCGCAAATAACTCTCGCCAAAGGTCATAAAAAAGCGAATTCTTTTTAAGCTTGGGATATTTTTAACAAGGCTCTCTAACTCTTCGTGATACATCAAATAGCTCTCACGCTCACCGACCTTTGGATAATCCCAGCTAAAATGCTCGCTTAGAGGCTCAGTTTCTATCCACTTGCCATTTTCGTAGTAGCGGCCTTTTGCGCTTACTTCACGCAGGTTTATTTCAGGATTGAAGTTTGTAGCAAAAGGATATCCGTGATCGCCTGCGTTACAATCTAATATATCAATCTCAGTTATCTCATCAAAAAGATTTTGCTTAGCATACGCACAAAACACATTTGTAACACCTGGATCAAAGCCAGAGCCAAGCAAAGCCATGAGACCAGCATCCTTAAACTTATCATGTCTTGCCCACTGCTCTTTATACTCAAAGTGTGCAGTATCAGGATGCTCGTAGTTTGCGGTGTCAATGTAGGGAATTCCAGCCTTTAAGCAAGCATCCATCAAAGTAAGGTCTTGATAAGGCAAAGCTAGATTTAGCAGTAAATCAGCTTTTATTTCTTTAATAAGGTCTGCGACTGCGGCTGTATCATCAGCATCAATTACGGCTGTGGCTATATCCACGCCCACTCGCTCTTTTATGAAAGCGGCTATTTCATCGCATTTGCTCTTTGTTCTGCTTGCTAGCGTGATTTTAGAAAAAGCCTCGCCCTTTGCCATAGTCATTGCTGATTTTACCGTAGCTACACGCGAGACGCCACCTGCGCCGATTATTAGTAAGTGTTTCATTTTTGCCCTTTTACGAAATTTTGCGGAATTCTAGTTTAAACGCACTTAATAAGCAATAAAATCTAGTATTTTTTCAAGATTTCATTTAGCCAGTTAGCGACTGCTGGTGCTAGCTTTGCGTGGTTTTCTTGGCTTAAATGAACGCCGTCTTTTTCTTTGGCTTTGCCTATGATTTTTATAGCGTCTATAAAAAATGCATTATTTTCATTCGCGATTTTTCTTAGCTCGTCATTAAAGGCCAAAGAGTATGATTTTAGCACATCTGCGCCTTTTTCATCGCCAAAATCTAGCAAAGGTGGAGCGATGATGAGTAGGCCTTTTATGCCTTGTTTTTTAGCATAAGTGATAAAATTGCTAAAAGCCTCTGCTGCCATATCTGGCTTTGCACCGATTAAGAGGTCATTTGTGCCTAGCATAACGACTAAAATATCGGCTCTCTCAGCCCTTAAAGTCTCTTTTAGAGCTTTAAAGCCGTTAAAATGCTCGCTAGGAAAATCAAGCCCTATCGTGCGACCTGGCAGCGCATTTACCCTAATATCAGCTTTTTTATTTAGAGCTTTTGAAGCAATAGCCCAATATAGCTTGTTCTCATCGTGCGCACCACCTTGATTATCAGTAGTGCCAAAGGTGTTTGAATCGCCAAAAATAAGCACTTTTGGCTCGGCACAAAGCGCACAAAGCCCAAGGCAAAGTAGTAGTAGTTTTTTCATAACTCTCCTTTTAAATCCCAGTTTATAGGTGAAATTGCGTGATTTTGTAAGTAGGCATTACACTTTGAAAAGGGTCTTGAGCCAAAAAATGCGCCTCTTGCTAGTGGGCTAGGGTGAGCAGCGCAAAGCACTAAATGCTTAGAGCTGTCAATCAAACTTGCTTTGCTTTTAGCAAAATTCCCCCAAAGCATGAAAACTAGGTGTTCTTTTTGCTCGCTTAGAGTGCTTATCACAGCGTCTGTAAAGACCTGCCAGCCAAAAGTGCTATGAGAATTGCTAGCCCCAGCATTTACGCTCAAAGTGGCATTTAGCAGTAGCACTCCTTGCCTTGCCCAAGGTGATAAATCGCCGCAAAAGCCGCTAGTTTCAATGTTTACGTCGCTACTAAGCTCTTTAAAGATATTTTTAAGACTTGGTGGAATTTTCACACCCTTTGGCACAGAAAAGCTTAGCCCCATCGCCTCGCCTTCGTTAATATACGGATCTTGCCCTAAAATCACGCATTTTACAGCGTTAAATGGCGTTAGATTAAAAGCATTAAAGATTAGATTGCTTGGTGGATAGACTTTGTGTGTGGCTTTTGCTTGTAGTAATTTTGCTTTTAGCTCGCTAAAATAAGGGCTTAAAAACTCAGCCTTTAAAGCCTCTTTCCAGCTTGGCTCGATTTTGATATTTTCAAGTGTTATAGAGGTATTCATAAATAAAAGGGTGGAATTCTAGAATTGCTTAGGGAATTCTAGAATTCCTTGTGATTATAGAGCTTTTTTTGCTAGCTCTACGACTTTAGCAAATGCGGCTGCATCGCTCATAGCTAGGTTTGCAAGCACTTTGCGGTCTAGCTCGATATTTGCTTTTTTAAGCCCGTTCATAAAACGAGAGTAGCTAATATCATTTAGGCGGCATCCAGCATTGATACGGATGATCCAAAGACGGCGGAAATCACGCTTTTTAGCCTTTCTGTCACGGAAGGCATAGACTAATGAGCGCTCTAATTGCTCTTTTGCTTTTCTAAAATGTTTGTGGCGTGCGCTGAAAAATCCACGCGCTAATTTTAAGACTTTTTTGTGTCTTCTGCGGCGAACTACGCCTGTTTTAACTCTTGCCATTTTATTATCCTTTTATGTGTGGCGCCCTTTAAATGGGACTTTGCCGAAGCGGCGGTTAAATTAAATCTAGAATTCTAGAATTTAGAATTCTAAAAAACCTCTTTTAGATTATTTGCAAAGCATTTTGCGAACGCTAGCTTCGTTTGTGCTATCTACATATTGAGAGCTGCGAAGATTGCGTTTTCTTTGCGGTGATTTTTTAGTCAAAATGTGAGAGCGAAACGCTGAACCGCGTTTGATCTTATTTTTGCCTAATTTAAAGCGTTTTGAAGCGCTTTTTACCGTTTTCATTTTTGGCATTTGCGTATCCTTTCTTGCTAAAATAAAACTCGCAATTATAGCTAATTTTGCTTAAATTCTGCTTTTTGTATCTTAAAAATAGCGAATTTTAGTCTGGGCTTAGTGTGCCAAAAGCTGGCTGTGTGCGGCGCAAGATAGAACAAATAGTTCATCGCAGCGCTAGCACATAGCTAGATTTTGGTGCAATAAGTCCGCAATAACAATTTGCTAATTTTTGCCACGCTCCAACATTTTTATCGCAATTTGTAGCACTTCTATTGCTGCTGGGGTTATGCCACTGATTTGCAAGGCTGAGCCAAGCGTGGCTGGGCGGTGAGCTTTTAGCTTTGCTCTTACTTCATTGCTTAGACTTGGCACAGCATCGTAGTCTAGCATACTTGGTATTTTGCTATCATACAAAGCACGCATTTTTGCTACTTCATCTTGTTCTTGTAAAATGTAGTTATGGTATTTTGCCTGTGTTAAAATCTCATCAATGCTCTGTTCATTTAAAGGCGCAAAAAACTCATGTAAAGTCCTTAATTTCTCAGCGTTAAAGCTTTTTCTAGCCACGATTTTTTGTAGGCTTGCGTTTGCGTTTATTTTTTCTTCGCCAAGGTTTTTTAGCATAGCAAGTGTGGCTTTATTTGGCGTTACAATGGTGCTTGTAAGTATCTGCATGCCACGCTCTAGCTCATTTTTTAGAGTTCTTACACGCTGTATTTGCTCCTTGTCAATTAGCCCAAAATCATGCCCATACTCACTAAGGCGCAAATGCGCATTGCTCTCACGCAAGAGCAATCTAAACTCAGCCCTGCTTGTAAACATTCTATAAGGCTCGTTTGTGCCCTTTGTAACTAGATCGTCAATCAGCACACCTATATACGCCTCGTCCCTGCGCAAAACAAAAGGCTCTTTACCTCGCATAGCCAAAACTGCGTTAATGCCTGCCATTAGCCCTTGTGCGGCTGCCTCTTCGTAGCCTGTGGTGCCATTTATCTGCCCTGCTAGATAAAGCCCTTTTATAGCCCTAGTCTCCAAGCTATGAAATAGCTGCGTAGGCTGGGCAAAGTCATACTCCACAGCATATCCTGGGCGAGTGATTTTAGCATTTTCTAGCCCTTTAATTGATCGTAGCATAGCGACTTGGACATCATAAGGCAGGCTAGTTGAGAGTCCATTTAGATAGTACTCGCTAGCATCTTTTGTCTGTGGCTCTATAAAAACATGGTGGCGAGAACGCTCAGCAAACTCATAAATCTTTGTCTCTATGCTAGGGCAGTAGCGTGGTCCAGTGCTAGAAATCTGCCCTGTAAACATCGGTGCTCTATGAAAGTTTGAGCGGATTATCTCATGTGTTTGCTCGTTTGTGTATGCCACGTAGCAAGGCAGCTGCTTTGGCGCAAAGCTCTCACGCTTGGTGCGAAAGCTAAATGGACTTGGTCTCTCATCGCCATTTTGGCACTCTAAAACGCTAAAATCAATGCTCCGTCCTAAAACCCGTGGGCAAGTGCCAGTTTTTAGCCTGCCTAGCTCGATTCCATGCTCACTTAGGCTTGCGCTCAGCTCAGAGCTGGCTAGCTCGCCCACTCGTCCTGCGCTTTGCGTGTTTTGCCCTACATGGATCACGCCTTTTAAAAAAGTCCCTGTGGTAATTATGAGTTTTTTGCAGCTATATTCGTTGCCTATGCGTGTTTTAATGCCTCTTACTTCGCCTTTGCTAGTTAAAATCTCAGTGGCAATTTCTTGGCTTATATCTAGATTTTGTGTGTTTAGCAGCAGATTTCGCATGTATATGCGGTATGCGTCCATGTCTATTTGAGCTCTTGAGCCACGCACAGCAGCGCCTTTGCTCTCGTTTAATATGCGAAACTGCAATCCTGAGCTATCTGTGGCTAAGCCCATCACGCCACCAAGAGCGTCAAGTTCTTTTACCAAATGCCCTTTAGCAAGGCCGCCTATTGCTGGGTTACAGCTAGCAGCGCCGATTTGCTCGCATAAAGTGGTGATAAGTAGCGTTTGTGCGCCCATTTTTGCGCTCGCGTGAGCGGCTTCAATGCCAGCGTGGCCGCCGCCGATGATGATAATATCATAATTCATAAAAATAACCTTTTTGTGTGGCAATTCGCCTTGTGGCTTATTTTGCGCGATTTCGCTTTTTGCTCGCTCAATGAACTTTATGTTCTATTTACGCTCGCAAAAAGCTTCACCTAAACAGGCACGAAGTGAAAACACGCAAACTAAGCTCACAATGCTAGAATTGCCTTTTGATAATATTTTTATGGAATTCTGTAAGAATTCCGCAAGAATTCCGTAAGAATTCTAGAATTCCAATAAAAACTTGGTAAATTTTCTTTAAAAATTCTAGATTTTTCGCAATTATAACAAAAATTTTACTATAATTGCGCTATGTTTAATGGTTTAATAAAAGATTTTGGAAAAATTATCTCAAATGATGGTAAAACGCTAAGTATTGCTTCTAAGCTAGAGGTTAGCATGGGGGCTTCTGTGGCGGTAAATGGTGCTTGCCTAAGCGTGGTAAAGTATGATAGCAAGGGCTTTTGCGTGGAGTTTAGTAGTGAGAGTGCTAGCCACCTTGCGCTTGAAAATCTATGTAGTGGCGCCCCAGTTCACCTTGAGCCTGCCTTGCGCTATGGTGCTAGCATTGATGGGCATCTTATTCAAGGACACATTGACGCTCTTGGCGAGCTTATTAGCACGCAGGTTCGCCCTAGCGGTAGTGATTTTTTTGTGCGGCTGCCTGAGCATATTTTGCCTTTTGTAGCGCATAAAGGCAGCATTGCTATTGAGGGTGTGAGCCTTACGATTAGCGAGATTAAAGGTGATATTATCCGCCTTAGCATTATTCCTATTACGCTAAAAGACACGCTTTTTAGCGAGTTTAGACAGGGTCGCAGACTTCACATTGAGACTGACCTGCTCGCTCGCTACGCAGCTAGAGTTTTGGAGTTTCAAACTAGAATTCCAAAACATGAGCTTAGCTGGGACGAGTGTGAGCTGTATTCTAGGCTGTTTTGATGGTAGATTTTGGTTTTAGCTCTCGCTTTGGTGGGGTTTCAAAAGCACCATTTGATACTTTAAATCTTGGCTTTCACACAGGTGACGCAGCAGCAGCAGTGGCAAAAAATAGAGAGCTTTTAAAGAGTGAAATAAAGGC
>SAMEA3663013__coassemble_844_pt1 | contig 15274 bp, 13 predicted proteins | sample SAMEA3663013__metabat2_high_PE_026 | metagenome-assembled genome bin SAMEA3663013 (sample SAMEA3663013) | pig gut metagenome | biome: pig gut; feature: pig-associated habitat; material: faeces | place: France | collected 2012 | reverse complement strand
TAAGCGAGCTAATTGAATACCGCCTTCACCACGAACAGCTAATTAGCGTTAGCAAACCAAAAGCTAGTCAAATAGCAGGTTTGTCAGCCCAAAAATACGAGCTTAGCGACCATTTGGGCAATACGCATTTTGCCTACACCTTTGGAGCACTTGATACTAGCAAGCCTGTAAATGTGAAGTTTCACCGCATAAAAACTGACCACGAACTACTATCAATGACAAGCTACGATGAGTTTATGAAAAGTCTAAAAACACTAAAAACTGAGGGTGGAATGCTAGTGTTTTTAAGTGGTAAAAGCAGTAAAGAAGCCAAAAGCTACGGCATAGGCGCACAAATTTTACGCCACTTTGATATAAAGCAAATCACTCTACTAAGCGAAAATGAATCTCAAGAATTCGCTGCTATTTCAGGCTTTGGGCTTGATATCGTGGGGTATAAAAACTAGCAAAAATATGGAAAAACAAAGTATATATTTGCGCAAAGTCCTACAAAGCGACATAAAGCTTATCTTTGAGTGGGCAAATGATAAAGATGCAAGAAATAATTCTTTTAAAACAAAAGAAATCACTTGGGCTGAACACGAAACTTGGTTTGAAAACACCTTAAAAGACCTAAAAACACGCCACTATATACTTTGCTACAATGGCAATGATATAGGACAAATCCGCATAAAAATAGAAGAAGAAAATCAAGGCAAAATAAGCTATAGCATAGACAAAGCTTATAGAGGACTTGGCTTTGGCAAAATTATTTTACAATTATGCGAGAATGCTTTATTAGAAGAGTTTAAAGACTTTTACCTATATGCTGATGTAAAAAAAAGCAATATAGCATCGCAGGTGATTTTCAAAACTCTTGGCTACAATGAAAGCATAGAAAATGATGTTTTTAAATATAATAAAAAAATAAATATCAATAAATAATAAGCCAAAATATCAGCACTTTTAAAGCAAATTTTAAATAAAATCTCTATTTTAGAAAATTTTAAAACGGAAAAAAACTTGGATAATTACGAATATAGTGAGCTTTTAAAGGCTCTTAGCAATAAAATCTCAAATATCGCTAGTATCATAAAACCTGATGAAATAAAAGCTAGACTTGATGAAATAGCCAGTTTAGAAAGCAATCCAGCCTTTTGGAGCGATGTAGAAACAAGTGCTAAAATCGGCAAAGAAAAAAGCAAAATCTCTAAAATCTTAGAAAACTTTAACGAAGCAAAAAGCGCTCTAAATGACGCAAGCGAGCTTTTTGAGTTAGCAAATGCTGAAAATGATGCCCAGACTATAAATGCGCTTTTTGATGATAGCAAGGGGCTTGAAGATAAAGTAACAAGCCTAGAAATTTCAATAATGCTAAGTGGCGAAAATGATGATAAAAACGCAATTATCACTATCCACCCAGGAGCTGGTGGCACAGAGAGCAATGACTGGGCGAGCATGCTTTATCGTATGTATTTGCGCTTTTGCGAGCGAGAGGGCTATAAGGTAGAAACGCTTGATTTTCAAGAAGGCGACGAGGCAGGGCTAAAAGATGTGAGCTTCATCGTTCGTGGCGAAAACGCCTATGGATATTTAAAGGCTGAAAACGGCGTTCATCGCTTGGTGCGAGTAAGTCCTTTTGATAGCGCAGGACGTAGACATACTAGCTTTTCATCAGTTATGGTAAGCCCTGAGCTTGATGATAATATCGCTATTGATATCGAGGAAAAGGATATGCGCTTTGATTATTACAGAGCAAGTGGTGCAGGTGGACAGCATGTAAATAAAACTGAAAGTGCTGTAAGAATCACGCATATCCCAACTGGCATTGTAGTTCAGTGCCAAAACGATAGAAGCCAGCACAAAAATAAAGCCACTGCATTAAAAATGCTAAAATCAAGACTATATGAGTTTGAGATGCAAAAACAGCAAGCCGAACAGGCAAATGCGCCAAAAGATGAGATCGGCTGGGGGCATCAAATACGTTCATATGTGCTTTTTCCATATCAACAAGTAAAAGATGTGCGAAGTGGCGAGGCTTATAGCCAAACAGACGCTATTTTAGATGGCGATATCAAAAAAATCATCGAAGGCGTGTTAATTAGCCAAAAATCAAGCTAAAAAACGCAAAATTTGTGCTAAAATACTAAAACAAATTTTTAAGGAGAAACAATGCATTACACACCAGTACTTACAAGCCTAGGCTACACACCAAACGACGCTTTAAAAGCGCAAGTAAAACGCTGCATCGAAGAAGCAGGTTTAAGTGTGCCAGATTTAGATAAAATCGCTGAGCTAAACGAAGAAATCAAAACAATGGGCGGATATGTAGCGCTATCAAATAGCGAGGATGTATTTAAAATCAAATGCGAAACTAGCGACATCACTGCGCTAAAAGAGTTTAACCTAGCGGTTTATAACTGGGGTCAAGAAAATGGCTTTAAAGTTAAAAAACTTGATGGCAAAGAAGTATTCTACATCACAGGTAAAGATGAGTAAGTTTTATTTACTTTTTGCGCTTTTAGGCGTGGTTTTTTTGGGCTGCGAGCAGCCTAAAACTACAGCAAATATCCAAGCTCAAGGCACTAGTAGCTCACACACTATTAGCCAAGCAGAACAAAAGCAGCTTGAAGCACTAGATAATTCGTGCGTAGCTGGCAATGTAGATGCGTGTATGCAAGTAGCAGGCACGCTCTATAATAAGGGCTACTACACTGAGGCAGCAGCAGCTTATGATGCGCTGTGTTCAAAATTGCAACATTTAAAAGCCTGCTTAATCCTTGCTGATATGTTTGATGACGGACTTGGCGTAGTAAAAAGCAGCGCAACTGCCAAAGAAATTTGGCAAAAAGCTTGCTATAATGGCGATAAAGACAGCTGTAAGAAAATGAAATAAACTCTAAAATTATAGATTTTAGAGTTTATTTAGTAGATTTTAACCCTTTGCCACCACCGCAATTAGGAATTCTAGTTTGATACTAAAAACAAGTGCTAATATGCGTAAAATAATACAACATTGTCACTAGGAATTCTAGATTTATATTTTGTATGTTATGCTTGCTTTTTGCTTGCCATACTATGCTTTAAGTAGCGCATTAAAGAATAAGTGGTTTTATTGTAGCTATTAAGAAAATCTAGAATTCCTAGACCAAAACTCTAGCTACAAAGCTTAGGAATTCTAGATTTTACCGCAGGGAATTCTAGAAAAATAATATCTAGAATTCCCTATAGCAGTTTTAGTCTCCGTGGACATATTTTTTAAGCTCTTTGCCAAACTTTGGATAGCGAAGTTTTTTGATAGCCGAACTCTCAATCTGACGCACACGCTCTCTGGTGATATTTTCAGCCTTGCCGATTTCTTCTAGCGTTAGGTCGCTTTGATCCTCAAGCAAGCCAAAGCGCATTTTTATAACCTCACGCTCTCTAGGATTTAGCTGGGCTAGGACTTTATCGATTTGCTCTCTTAGATCATCTTTTAGGATCTGCTCTAGAGGGCTAACTGAGGTTTTATCCTCTACAAAATCTCCATATTTGCCATCATCTTCATTGCCGATAGGGGCTTCTAGGCTGATTGGCTCTTTTGTGATTTTGATTACTTGCTTGACTTTGTCCACGCTTAGATTGATTTCAGCAGCGATTTCTTCTATGCTTGGCTCTTTGCCGTGCTCTTGGATATATGAGCGAGTGATTTTGTTGATTTTATTTATCGTCTCTATCATGTGGATAGGGATGCGAATGGTGCGTGCTTGATCAGCGATTGCACGGCTGATAGCTTGGCGTATCCACCATGTAGCGTAAGTTGAGAACTTATAGCCCTTTCTATACTCAAACTTATCAATAGCCTTCATAAGGCCGATATTTCCTTCTTGGATTAGATCCAAAAACGGCAAACCACGATTTGTAAAGCGTTTAGCGATGCTAACTACTAGGCGCAAGTTAGCACGAGCCATTTTGCCCTTGGCACTATCGCTTATGTTTTTGCCGCGCTTGATTTGATCAAGGACGATTTTTAGCTCTTCTTGGTCTAGATCAAAGCCAGTTTGGCTAGCCTCTTTTGTGCGAAATAATTTTTGGATATCCATATAAGTGCTTACCATCGTAGCCTCAGGCACACGCGCTAAAATCTCTTCTTTGCTTAGCTTTGTGATATCTTTTAGCAAAGCTACGTGGTTTGCGCGCAGTTTGTCATTGCATAGGTTTAGGCGGTATTCTAGGCTTTGAAGGTCTTTTTTAAAGTCCACATCACTTTTTAGCGCAGTTTCTATAGAGCGGACGATTTCATTTATTAGCTTACTTGTGGGTCCAAGGTCAACTAGCTTTTCTTTTAGCACTTTTTTCTTAAAAGCAAGGGCTAGCTTAGCAGCGATATCACTATCGTCTTTTTCGCTTAACTTGGTAGTAGGCATGGTTTTTATCCACTCTTTTTTTGCTTTTTCTAAGGCTTTAAAGCTGATTTCTACCTTCTCAGCTCTTTTGTCTTGTTTTTTTAGCTTATTAGCCTTTGCTTTTTGGGCTTCATCACCGCTCTCGTAGTCGTCATTAGACTCTTCATCCTCATCATTATCTTCGCCCTCTTCATCCTCATCAAAGCTTTTAAACAGCTCTTTTACACGCCTTTCACGATTTATTAAAGCTTCTTTGTAGCTTAGGATAAATTCTATTAGATACGGCACTGAGCAAAATGCGTCTATTATGGTATCTTCACCTAATTCTATTTTTTTGCTGATTTCTATTTCTTCTTCTTTGCTAAGCAAAGCAATAGCACCCATTTCACGAAGGTAAATTCGCACAGGCGAATCAGAACGAGACCACTCAAGTAGGTCGCTTTCTGTGTTTAGGTCAAATTCAGTTTCTTCTTCTTGGCTTTTTTTCTTGGTGCTAGATTTTTTTAGTGCCATTGCGTCTTTTAGCTTTGTAGCTTCTGCGGCACTAATTAGCTTGACTTTGTATTTTTCCATAAAGCCCATTATTTTGGTGATTTGTGCAGCACTTGGGGTTTTGTCAAAAAGACGGATTAGCTTTTCAAAAGTTATATAAGCTTTTGAGTTTTCAGCAAACAGCTCTTCTATGGCATTTGTGAGTTCTTTTACGCCCATTTTTGCTCCTTTGCGAATAAAAAAGAGCATATTATACCGAAATTTTTTTAAAGTTTGCTGTAAAATGCTTTGAGCGTGCTTAGGAATTCTAGAATTCCTAAGTAAGAATTCTAGAATTCCTTTATAAAAAAGTAATAATTACAATTTGAAGTTATCGATCAAATTGAAATTTAGGTATTTGTAAATATCGCTTTCTTTACCAGCTAGTTTTTCTGGCACGATTTTTAGATACTCTTCTTTACTTGGCAAGCGTCCTAGCATAGCACAAACTGCTGCTAGCTCAGCTGAGCCAAGGTAAACTTTTGCTCCCATACCCATGCGGTTATCAAAGTTGCGAGTTGAAGTTGAGAACACAACAGCATTATCACGCACCCTTGCTTGGTTACCCATACATAGTGAGCAGCCTGGAAGCTCCATTCTAGCGCCTGCTGCGCCAAATTGCGAATACACGCCTTCAGCTTTTAGCTCGGCCTCGTCCATGCGAGTTGGAGGTGCTATCCAAAGGCGAGCAGGCACTTGACCTTCTCCATTTAGCACAGCACCAAGAGCGCGGTAGTGGCCGATATTTGTCATACAGCTACCTACAAAAACTTCATCTATATTTTTAGGGCGTTTTGGATCATTTAGAATTTCACTTAGAGTTGCCACATCATCTGGGTCGTTTGGACAAGCTAAAATTGGCTCAGTGATCTCATCCATATTGATTTCAATTACAGTGTGGTATTTAGCATTGCTATCAGCTTTCATAAGCTCTGGTTTTGCTAGCCACTCTTCCATTTTGCCTTTGCGGCGAAGTAAAGTCTCTTTATCCTCATATCCATCAGCTACCATAGCATCAATTAGTGCGATATTGCTTTTTAGATACTCGATTACTGGCTCTTTATTTAGCGCAATAGCACAAGCTGCTGCTGAACGCTCAGCTGAGGCATCGCTTAGCTCAAATGCTTGTTCTACTTTTAGATCAGGCAAGCCCTCGATTTCAAGCACTTTGCCAGCAAATACATTGATTTTGCCTTTTTTCTCTACTGTTAGTAGACCTTTTTTGATAGCGTAGTATGGGATAGCATTTACAAGGTCTCTTAGAGTGATACCTGGTTGCATTTTTCCACTAAATCTAACTAGCACGCTCTCAGGCATATTTAGTGGCATAGAGCCTAGAACTGCAGCAAAAGCTACTAGACCAGAACCAGCTGGGAAGCTAATGCCTATCGGGAAGCGTGTATGTGAGTCACCGCCAGTTCCTACTGTATCAGGTAGCACCATGCGGTTTAGCCAGCTGTGGATAACACCATCACCTGGGCGAAGTGCCACACCACCACGGCTTGTCATGAAATCAGGCAAGGTTTTGTGAGTTAGTGCGTCGCTTGGTTTTGGATATGCTGCTGTGTGACAGAAGCTTTGTAGCACGAAATCTGCGCTAAAGCCAAGGCTAGCAAGCTCTTTAATCTCATCTCTTGTCATAGGTCCAGTAGTATCTTGTGAGCCAACGGTTGAAGTAATTGGCTCTACATACATACCAGGGCGAACACCATCAAGCCCACATGCGCGGCCTACCATTTTTTGCGCTAGTGTGTAGCCTGCGCTATTATCAATGTTTTTTGGCTCTTCTGGTTTGATAAAGATATCCTCAGCACCTAGCCCAAGCTCAGCTCTTGCTTTATTGCATAGGCTTCTAGCGATGATTAGAGGAATTCTACCACCTGCTTTTACTTCATCTTTTAGAGTATTTGGCTCTAGTTTAAATGTTTTTACACAACTTCCATTTTTGTGAATCTCGCCTTTTAGTGGGTAAATAGTGATCTCATCACCCATCTCAAGTCCATCAACATCAACGATAATAGGCAGCGCTCCGCTATCTTCATTTGTGTTAAAGAAAATTGGAGCGATGATGCTACCAAGGATCACACCACCTGTTTTTTTGTTTGGAATTCCTGGAATTTCACGGCCGATATGCCATTGAATAGAGTTTGTAGCTGATTTACGGCTAGAACCAGTTCCTACCACATCGCCTACATAGATTACTTCACGGCCGCTTTTTTTAAGCTCAGCGATTTTCTCTAGGCTACCTGGTTGGCGTTTGCCAAGCATTGCGTTTGCGTGTAGTGGGATATCTGAGCGAGTAAAAGCATCGCCTGCTGGGCTTAGATCATCTGTGTTTGTCTCGCCTGGCACTTTGAAAACTATGCCTTCGATTTTTTCAGGTATATCAGCTCTTGCTTTAAACCACTCAGCATTTGCCCAGCTCTCGATTACACTTTTAGCGTTTGCGTTGCCCTCTTTTGCAAGGCGAGCTACATCGTTAAAATAATCATGAACAAAAATAGTATTTTTTAGCACATCAGCAGCTGCTTTTGCTACGCTCTCATCACTGCTTTTTAGACTAGCAACTAGCACGATCACGCTATATCCGCCTAACATAGGCTCTAGCATTTTTACAGCGTCAATCTTACTGATTAGCTCGCATTTTAGGTCGTGGTTGATGATTTCATTTAAAAACTCAGCCTTAACCTTTGCGCCCTCATCTACGCCTGGATTTACACGGTTTGCTAGTAAATCAACTAGTTCTTTGCTTGGGCTTTTTTTAAGAAGCTCGCAAACTTCTCTAACTTGCTCTTTATTTAGAGCTAGTGGTGGGATACCCAAAGTAGCGCGCTCGGCAACATGTGCATTGTAAGAGTCAAAAAAACTCATATTTTCTCCTTTAAATTTAAGTTTAAGTTCAAATCTAGAATTCCTAGAAATTACAGGGAATTCTAGATAGGGAATTCTAGATTTAAACTTATTTTTTTAGGGAATTCTAGAATAAAATATCTAGAATTCCATAAAGCCTACTTGCTTTCTTTTTTAAAAAACCTTATAATCTTGGCTTGGAGCTTAAACCACTCTTTTAGCGGCATTATAGGATGCCCTGCATACTCGCCACTATTATCTGGTAGATCCTTGCTAACTCCGGCTCTAGCAGCACACTGGACAAAATCACCTATGCGAATGTGCCCTTTAGTGCCTGCTTGACCACCCATTACTACATTTCGCCCTAGAATTGACGAGCCAGCAAGCCCTACTTGTGATACCAAAATCGTACCAAAGCCAAGCTCGCAGTTATGGCCGATTTGGACTAGATTATCGATTTTACAATAATCTGCGATAACGGTGCTATCAAAAACTCCTCGATCAATAGTAGTACAAGCTCCGATTTCTACATGGTTACCGATTACTACATTGCCGTTGTGGTGGATTTTTACATGTTTGCCATCTGGGGTGTGAGCGTAGCCAAAGCCATCTGAGCCGATTACTGCATTTGCGTTTATGATACAGTTTTCGCCGATTTTACTATTATTATATATAACTACATTTGGATGAATTAGCGTGCCACGGCCGATATAGACATTATCGCCGATGTAGCAGCCTGACATAATAATGACATTTTCATCTATCATCACACCTGAGCCTATGTGGACATTTTCCATGACCTTTGCGCTACTAGCTATTTGGGCTGGATGCTTATCCTCAAAAAGCGGTTTAGCAAAAAACGCTGAAATATTAGCAAAATCTAAATGCGGATTTTTGCTAATTATGGCGTGGTTTTTTACTAAATTAGCATGCTCTTGGCGCACCAAAATAGCCCCAGCATTTGAGCCCTCTAAGTCCTTAACATTTGCCTCGCCATCACAGTATGAGAGCTCATGAGCACCTGCTTTTTTTAGTGAGTTTAAACCTGAGATGTCTAGTTCATATCCAGCTGGTTGGTTTTGTCCTAAAATTTTATATATACTACTTAAAAGCATCACAACTCCATCATCACTGACCCTGAGCGCACGATTTGAGAAGGGTTGTATTTTTTCATTACCTTTATAAAGTTTTCTATGCGATCAGCCTTATCACATGCCATTACTATTATATAATCCTCATTTGAGCTAGTTACTGTGCCATTTGCGCTTTTTAGCACCGCATCAAGCCCTGAGAAATCCTCATTTAAAGAGATTTTTAATAGCACCATTTCACGCTCTACAAACTCTCCACTATCTATTACTTTATAAGTAGAAATGAGTTTGTGAAGCTGCTTGATGATCTGCTCGATTGTATGCTCATCGCCGATTGTAACTATATTTATGCGTGAAAACTCGCTATTTGGCACTGGGGCAACAGTAAGGCTTTCTATATTATATCCACGACCACTAAAAAGCCCTACAATGCGTGAAAGCACGCCGTGTTCGTTTAGCACGATTACTGAAATTACTCTACGCATAACCTACTCCAAAACCATATTATATATAGCAGCACCAGGTGCTACCATAGGAAGGACATTTTCAAAACGCTCGATTTTTACTTCTATCACGCAGCTTTTATCGCTTTTTAGTGCAGCTTCAAGCGCGTTTTTAAAACCTACTTTATCGCTCACGCTATATCCTTCTAGCCCAAAAGCCTTTGCTAGCATTACAAAATCAGGTTGTTTTGCTAGATCTACGCTTGAGAGCCTGCTGTCATAAAATAGACTTTGCCACTGACGCACCATACCTAAAAAGTTATTATTTAGCACGATATTTATCACTCTTTTGCCATGTTCGCTTAGTGTCATTAGCTCTTGGATATTCATTAGCACACCGCCATCACCGCTGATTGCGACAACTGGGGTTTTTTTATCATCTACAGCCCAAGCAGCTCCCATAGCAGCTGGCAAGCCAAAGCCCATAGTACCAAGTCCACCTGATGTAAGCAAGGCTCTAGGACGGCAAAACTTAAAAAACTGCGCTGTCCACATTTGATGTTGACCAACATCGGTTGCTATTATAGCATCTTTTGGTAGAGTATTGCTAAGTTCTTGTATTACCCACTGAGGTTTTAGAGCCTCTCCATCTTTGCTATCTTTGTAGCTTAGTGGATGAAGGTTATTGTATACTTTTATTTGTTCTAGCCAAGGTTTTAGAGCTTCTTTATCGCAAGAGAGCTTTTCTAGCACTTGTTCTAGCACGCTAGCTAGATCGCCAACGATAGGATAGTCTGAGTGTATGATTTTATCTATGCTTGCTGGGTCTATGTCTATGTGAATTATCTTTGCTGATTTGGCAAACTCTTTTACATTTCCAGTAACTCTATCATCAAATCTTGCGCCAAGTGCGATTATTAAATCAGCCTCGCTTAAAGCCATATTTGCTGCGTAGCTGCCGTGCATACCTACCATTCCAAGGTTTCTTTCATCATCAGCATCTACTACGCCAAGTGCCATTAGAGTTTGCACTACTGGCATGCCGGTTTTTTCTACAAATTCCCTAACAAGCTCGCTAGCACCAGAACTAATAGCTCCACCGCCTATGTAAGCAATCGGTCTTTTTGCCTCTTTTATAGCCTCACAAGCTTTTTTTATTTGATATGGATGACCTTTTAGAGTTGGTTTGTAGGTTTGCATATAAATATCTTCTGGATATATAAACTCACCAACTGCTGCTGTGATGTCCTTTGGGATATCTACATGAACTGGGCCTGGGCGACCTGAGCGAGCGATATAAAAGGCTTGTTTTAGGATTTTTGGCAATTCATCTATGCTTTTTACCAAAAAGTTATGCTTAGTACAAGGGCGAGAGATTCCCACCGCATCTATTTCTTGAAAAGCATCAGAACCAACAAGTGGCAAAGCCACCTGACCGCTTATTAGCACCAAAGGCACGCTATCACAATACGCAGTAGCTATTGCTGTAACAGCGTTTGTAAAGCCTGGACCGCTGGTTACAAAAGCAACGCCAACCTTACCAGAAGCCCTAGCGTAGCCATCAGCTGCGTGAACAGCACCTTGTTCGTGGCGAGCTAGAATGTGAGTAAAATAATCTTGCTTATATGTTTCATCATAGATATTTAACGCCGCACCGCCTGGATAGCCAAATACTACCTCTACGCCCTCAGCGTGAAGTGCTTCGCTTATCATTTGTGAGCCGTTTAACTTTTTCATTATTTTTGCCTCATAAAAAATATCGCAAAATTATAACACAAATTTTGCCTTGATTGAGTAAGTAAAGATAAATTTTAAGTTTTAATTGTTACGAATTTACCAAAATTTGGTTTTTTTATTAAAAAAATAGTAAAACGCTAGGGAATTCTAGAATTCCCTAGCAAAGTTTTACGCCCTAGCTACTCTTAGCGTGCTTTTTTGCTCTTTTAAGCTAGAAAAGGCAAAAAGTGCTAAAACCGCTAAGATATAAATAACTTGCGCGCTAATACTCTCTATGCTGTTATAAAAGCCGATAAATGAAATGCTAGGTAGAGCTGAAATAATAGTGCTATCAATCACGCCAGTAAGCTCAAGTCCATGAACGCTCATGCCCAAAATCTTAAATCCTAGCGCATAAAGTAGCAAACTCATCACTCTAAAAATATGTCGCATAGGGATTTTTTTGGTGATATAATCCATAAAATAAGCAAAAATTCCTAGCACAATAGCGCCAAGTGCCAAACCACCGCCAAAGTGCGCTATCTCAGTCTTTGGCAACATTGCAGCGTAGAATAAAATCGTCTCAGCCCCCTCTCTAAACACAGCCAAAAAGGCAAGCCCACCAAGGCAAAGCACGCTACCGCCAGCTAGGGTTTTTGCTTGATTTTTCACAAATTGCTCCCAAGCCTTTGCGCTAGATTTGCTATGTAGCCAAGCGATAATAAAGACCATCACAGCCACAGCTACAATGCCTACAAAGCCTTCTAAAATCTCTCTATCAACATCTGCATTATCAAGTGGCAGTAAGGTGGCTAAAAGCACGGCAGTAGCGACGCTAAGCACTACTCCAAGCCCAGAGCCCAAGCTAATTGCGATCTTAGCTTTTGTGCTAGTTTTTAAAGCCGCAAAAAGCGCAATTATGATTAAAAGTGCCTCTAAGCCCTCTCTAATTAGCACCAGTGCTACATCAATGGCATTATATCCAGCGTTTAAATCAAGTGCTTCTATGCCCAAAATAATGCCCTCTAAGTTAGCTTTGCTGGCACTTAGATTTGCTGCTATGCTAGGCAAATCGCTTTCAATTCTATTATAAAGCCTGGCATCTCTTGTGCGAATTTCGCCCTCAAAAGTAGGCCACGCCGTGATAAAAGAAAGAATCTCAGCCTTAGCCTTTTTATCATCCTTGCCTATATTAAGAAGTGCGGTTTTTAGCCCTGCAAGTCCTGCTAAAAGCCCGCTTGCGCCGCCATTTTCTTTGCTTGCGTTTTGGTATTTGCCTGCTAAAAACTCAGCCAAATAGCCTTTTATTAGCCCTACTTGCTCGCTCATCGCAGCCCTATCCATAGGCTCATTTAGCATTGCTAGTCTATACATCGCCATCGCAGTTTCTATTTTGCCATAGTGAGCAGAGCTTAGATCGCCTACCACACGCTCATTTCGTTGCCAAGCATCGTAGAGCTTTTTATACACTAGCTGCAGCTCGTTTAACTCGCCATTTGGCGTAGCTGCCTCAAAGGCTCTAAAAGCAGGCATTACCTTTTTTTCAAAGCTTTTAATCAAAGCTTGATAATCAGTAGGATTTTGCTCTTTTTCAAAAGCAACTAGCGCAATTGAAAGTGCCTCTAAACTAGTGCTATTTAGCTCTTTTTTTGCCGTGCTTAGAGCCATTTTGACAGCCCCAGCTGCTGGCGAGCTACTTTGCTCTAAGGCATTAAAGCTAAGCTCAAAAGCACTAAGCTGGACACGGACACAGCTAAAATCATTAGCCTTAGCGCAATCCAAGCTATCAGAAATACGCACAAAAAAACTGCCCAGTGACAGTTGCTGCCCAAAAACACTAGCGCAGATTAAAAGCAAAACCAAAATGTATTTTTTCATTTTATATCCTAAATTTTAAATCTAGAATTCCTAGGAATTCTAGGGGATTTCTGCGGAATTCCTAGGAATTTTAGATTTGTGAATTCCCTAAATTTTGAATTTAGAATTCCACGGAATTTTTACGGAATTCTAGAATTGTGAATTCAAGTTTAAAATCTAAAATTCCCTAAAATTTTGAATTTAGAATTCCACGGAATTCTACGGAATTCTACGGAATTCCACTAAATTCCACGGAATTCTAGAATTGTGAATTCTAGTTTAAAATCTAGAATTCCCTAGCTAAAAAGCCTTTTTCCCATATAATCATTTTTATCACGGCTCACTCCACCAAAGCAGGCAAACACGCCAGAGCCGATGTTTGTGATATATTCATTCATTCTATCTTTTAGTCCAAGTGCGCTTTGGATAGCAATAAACTGCGCTGGATCACGCTGAAAGCTAATAAACAAAAGCCCAGCATCCAAAGCCCCACGCTCATTTACCCCGCTTGCGTAGCTGTATGAGCGGCGCAGGATTTTGGCACCAGCACTTTTTGCTAAAAATGCGTGCGAAGTATCTGGCGCAGCATTATCTCCACTTAGCTCGATATCGTCAAACTCGCCAGTTTTACCAAAAGGCGCCCCGCTATCACGCTGTCTGCCAAAGGTCTCATTTTGTCCTTTTAAGTGTGTTCTATCCCAAGTCTCAAGGTGCATAACGACCTTTCTAGCTATAAGATAAGAGCCATTATCAAACACTCCGCCTTTTATCCACACTTCTTTATCAAGCTCTGTTTTTTTAGGATTTATAGTGCCGTCTTTAAAGGCAAAAAGATTGCGTGGCGTATCGCTGCCCATAAATGAATTAAAGCCCATTTGCGACCATTTTGGACTTAGACTTGTGCGAGCTGTTCGCAGCAAATTTCTAGCAGCGTGAAATGCCACTTGTGGATCATCAGCGCAGGCTTGGATACAGATATCTCCGCCTACAAACTGCTCTTTTAGCTGATCTCGTGGGAAATGTGGCAAATCTGCTAACTCGCTAGGCTTATTTTTTAGCCCAAGCTTATCAAAAAAGCTAGCACTCACGCCAAAAGTAAGCGTTAGATTTGCGTGTTCTAGCGAGTCAGCCTCGCCAGTATCAACAGGCGGCAAAAGAGCATTTGAGCTATATTTTTCTATATTTTTGCCCTCAGTTAGATTTGCGCTTTGCGCTGTCCAAAGCTTAAAGATTTCACTTATTTTTTTGGTTCTTTTTCATGTAAATCAAGCACCAAAAAGTAAATAAACTTTTGAGCTGGCGTGGCGATGCCTTGCTGATGAGTGCCGTAAAATTCGTATTTATTAGCAGTCTTTGACTTTATCCTACTTGCTAGCTCATTAGCACTAGCGCCACTAAGCGCAGCGCTAGCACCAAGTGCTAAACCAAGAGTATTTTTAAAAAAACTTCTTCTTTGGTTCATAAACTAACCTTAGTCTAAAATTACACCCATTTTTGATAATGGTTCGCCAAGTTTATTTACAGCCTCAGCAAGTTCTTTTATCTCATTTTGCGAAAGCTTATCATAAGCTTTAAAATCATAGCCGTCTTTTGAGAAGTTTTGCTTAGCTAAAAGCGTATTTACATTTTTAAACTGAGCTTCTATATCCTTAGCTAGATTTTTATCTTTTTTTAGCAAATGTGGTTTTAGGATATCATAGATTTTTTGCGCACCCTCGATATTTGCTGCAAAGTCATGAAGGTCAGTTTTTGAAAATATATCTTCTTCGCCGGTGATTTTGCTAGTGCTTACTTCATTTAGCAAATCCACAGCCCCAGTTAGCATAAGCTCAGCATCCACCTTAGCAGTTAGAGTTTTTGCTCTTAGCTCTTTTATATCATTTAGAAGTTGTGCGCCAGTGGCTTGGGCGCCCTTTGTGCTGCCAGTTTCCCAAAGGATTTTTTCTATTTTATGAAAGCCACTCCAGTCTTTTTCGCTTTTGCCATCTTCTTGCAAGTCTGCTAGGCGAGCATCGATTTTTGGATCAAGCTCTCCAAAGCTCTCAGCAATAGGCTCTGAGCGTTCATAATGCATACGAGAAAGAGCATATAGACGCTTTGCGCTTTCTACATCGCCTGCGTTTATTTTATCTACAAACTCGGTTGTTTTAGCTAGCAGCTCGTCGATCTCAGCGATAACATAAGCTCTATACTCGCTAACTTCTTTACTAAAATCAGCCTTAGCACTGAGTGAAGTAGCAAGCAGAGCACCTACCACAAACAAAGAAAGTTTAGAAAATTTCATCATAAATCCTTTAAAAAAATTTTCATTTTATAAAATCAATTTGATATTGACTTTTAAAATGGGTGATGAAAGTCTAACAAAAGCAATATTAAATATTTCTTAATTTTTAAAAGTTTTTGAAAGTAAAACTCAAAATTT
>SAMEA3663013__coassemble_842_pt1 | contig 15320 bp, 13 predicted proteins | sample SAMEA3663013__metabat2_high_PE_026 | metagenome-assembled genome bin SAMEA3663013 (sample SAMEA3663013) | pig gut metagenome | biome: pig gut; feature: pig-associated habitat; material: faeces | place: France | collected 2012 | reverse complement strand
CCCTTAATACAAACTTAAACAAAATAAGCTATAATCACGGAGATTTTTTTTCTAGGATTTTTATTTTGAGACTTTCTATTTTTTTGCTTTGTGTGTTTATTTTGCTCTTTGTTGGTATTTCATCAGCTATGCCAAATGCCGATTTTGTAGGCGGTGTGGGTTCATTTATCGGCTTTTTTAACAGAGATTTTTTTGGTTCTTTTGGCATTATTTATCCTTTTGCTTTGCTTTATCCTGCGTGGAAAATTTACAAATATCATCATCATTTTAGCTGGAATCTAGGCTCGGGCATTGCTGGTGGGCTGCTACTATTTCTTTCAGTTCTTTTAGCACTTGCTATGCTAAAACCTAGTTTTGCTGGGCTTTTTGGCGTTTTTGTTTTAGATATTTTAAAAGGCTATATAGGTACGCTTGGCGCGCTGCTTTGCTCTCTTGCTGGCATTATTATAGGCTTTAGCCTTTCTTTTGGCAAAAGGCTTGATACTGTGATACTTGAAGCTTTTGCTAAGGCAAAAAAAGACGCCAAGTCTCTAAAACCAGCTAGCAAGCCTGCTACGCCTGCGCCAAGCACGCAAAATATCATAAAGCCTAGGACTGCTCCAAAAATCAAAAAAGCTAAAAACACAGACGAACTACAATCATACAAAAACGCCCTAGAAACAAACGAATATAACGAGCAAAATTCCGCTCAAAATTCCGTTGATGAAAAACTAGAATTCCAAGATGAAAATCTAGAATTCCCTAATGAAAAACTAGAATTCCAAGAACAAAATCTAGAATTCCCTAATGAAAATCTAGAATTCCAAGATGAAAACGCCCCAAAAATCACCGCCACCGGCGTAGAAATTCTAAGCGAAGTAGCAGAAAATAAAGAACTTCTAGCCCAAATAGAAAAAGGCCATCAAGAAGCCCCAAAGGACTTTAAACTTCCAAGCCTAGATTTTCTAGCCCAAGCACCAAAAAAGCGCAAAGGTGTAAGCGAGAGCGAGATAGATAGCAAAATTGCTGATTTGCTTGAAAAACTTCGCAAGTTCAAAATAGACGGAGATGTGATCCGCACATACTCAGGGCCAGTTGTTACTACCTTTGAGTTTAAGCCTGCGCCAAATGTCCCTGTACGAAAAATCCTAAATCTCCAAGACGATCTAGCCATGGCTTTAAGAGCGCAAACTATACGTATCCAAGCCCCAATCCCAGGCAAAGATGTAGTAGGTATAGAGATACCAAATAGCGATATAGAGACGATTTACCTGCGAGAAGTGCTAGAAAGCGAGATTTTTAGCACTGCAAAAAGCGAGCTAACAATAGCGCTTGGCAAGGATATAGTTGGCGCACCTTTTGTAACTGATCTTAAAAAACTACCGCACTTGCTAATTGCAGGCACAACCGGCTCAGGCAAAAGCGTAGGCATAAACGCAATGCTTTTAAGCCTTTTATACCGCAATAGCCCGCAAACCCTGCGCCTAATCATGATAGATCCAAAAATGCTGGAGTTTTCAATGTATGAGGGAATTCCACACCTGCTAACGCCAGTCATAACCGAGGCAAAAAAGGCTGTAAATGTGCTAGAAAATCTAGTCTCTGAAATGGAGCGTCGCTACAAGCTCATGGCTGCTAGCAAGACCAAAAACATAGAAAGCTACAACGCAAAAATGAAAGAACAAGGCGAGGCGAGCTTGCCTTTTATCGTAGTTATCATTGATGAGCTAGCTGATCTTATGATGACATCTGGCAAGGATGTGGAGTTTAGCATAGGTCGTCTAGCCCAGATGGCGCGCGCTAGTGGCATACACCTGATAGTAGCCACACAGCGCCCTAGCGTAGATGTAGTAACTGGGCTAATCAAAGCAAACCTGCCAAGCCGCATAAGCTACAGAGTAGGGCAAAAAATAGATAGCAAAGTAATACTAGATCAGCTAGGGGCTGAGAGCCTGCTGGGGCGTGGAGATATGCTTTTTACACCACCTGGCAGTCCTGGACTAGTGCGGCTGCACGCGCCATTTGCCAGCGAGGCTGAGATAGAGACTATAGTGGAGTTTTTAAAAGAACAAGGCGAGGCGCTTTATGATGAGAGCTTTTTAAGCGAGGGTAAAGATACTAGCGCAGGCTCAGGTGGTAGCGCTAGTGGCGAGGTAGATGAGCTTTTTGAGCAGGCAAAAGAAGTGATTTTAAGCGAGAGAAAAACATCTATTAGCTACCTTCAGCGCCGCCTTACCATAGGCTATAATAGAGCTGCAAATATAATCGAACAGCTTCAAAACGCAGGCTTTTTAAGTGAGCCAAATGCTAAGGGACAAAGAGAAATTCTCTAGGAATTCTAGAATTTTCTAGGAATTCAAAAATTCTCTAGGAATTCTAGAATTCCATTTTAGAGTGCTTGTTTTCTTTAAGGAATTCTAGAATTCCCTTTTAGAGTGCTGGTTTTTTACTGGAATTTAAGTTTAGGGATTTTTTTGGCTTTAAAATCTAGAATTCCTAGAGCTTAGGAATTCTAGATTTTTAGCGCAAAAGTTGCTAGACAAGTGGATTGAAGTTTTGTGTTTGGACTGCGCCACTATTTAGCATATTCATTTGTTGGCGGATAGTGTTTTGTAGGTTATTTACATTGCTTTGAATGCTATTTGCTACATTTTGGTTTGCTATATTTTGATTGTTAATGTTATTTTGCACAGAAACTTCGTTTTGCGTAGAAACTGCGTTTTGCACAGAGTTTTGCGTAGAAGCTGTGCTTTGCGTGTTATTTGCAAAATTAACATTTTGTGTAGCATTTGCGCCGTTGTAGTTAGCAAAGTTATTAGCATTTGCGTTTGTAAAGTTATTTAGCGCAGCAGTTGTGTTTTGGCTATATTGCGTTGCGCTATTTTGGTTAAAGTTTAGCGTGTTAGCAATAGCTGGATTTGTAGAATTTTGCGTATTTATAGCACTATTTGCGTTCATGTAGTTAGCATTTAGAGTATTTACGCTACTATTTTGTGCTGTTTGATTAGCGTTTTGTTGCGCTTGGTTGGCATTTTGTGTCATTTGCGCTGGATTTGTGTTTTGCGCTGGATTTGTGTTTATCGCTGCGTTGCGGGCTGTCATTAGGCTAGCTGTATTTTGTAGTGCGGTGATATTTTGATTGCCTAGCGTTGAGCCTTGGTTTTGGATAGCGATATTTTGTAGCACATTTGCGCTTACGCCGTAGTTTGCGCTATTTTGAGTTAGTGAGTTTAGTTGTGCTAGTCTAGCATTTAGCGTTTGGATTTGGTTAGCATTTGGATTTTGGCTGTTTTGTGCGCCGTTTATACTATTTACGCTAGTATTATTTTGCACAGAAACTTCGTTTTGAATAGAAACTCCGTTTTGCGTAGAAGCTGCGCTTTGCACAGAAACTGCGTTTTGCGAATTTTTGCTTTGATCGCTTGTGCTTGTGCCACTTTGGTTGCTATTATTTGATTGCATTACATTATTTTGCATTATAGCAGTTTGAGCTACACTTGCTTGTTGGTTTTGTGCTTGGTCATTCCTTGACATTGGATCGTAGTAGTTGCCTTGATAAGCAAAGCTTGAGTTTAAACCGATTGCCATTTGACACTCCTTGTAAAGATTTTGCCCTGATTTTATCAAAATTTGAGCTAAATTAAGTGAAATTCCTAGCCTTTTATGCGAGCTTTGTAATCTGGCATATGCTTTGAAATAAGGGCGTAAAAGTCTTTGCTGTGATTTGCGTGAACTAGGTGGGCTAGTTCGTGTAAAACGACATATTCTATGAACTCTTTTTTCTTTGTGATTAGATCTAGGCTTAGATTTATATAGCCTTTGGCTTTGTTGCAGCTACCCCAGCGAGTGCGCATGTGCTTAAAGCTTATGTGATTTATGGGGCGAGCGATAAGTGGGGCAAAGTGCGCGATACTAGCATTTAATAGCTCCTTTGCCTTTTCGTCGCAAAAATGCCTAAAATCAGCTTTGCTAGCTGCTTTTATACTAAAAAGCTCGATGCTAACGCCACTTGCCTTTTTATCTATGATTAGCTCGTAGCTCCCGCCTAGAAACTCTACTTGATTTTCATTTTTTGCGCTATTTTTTGCCTTTATTTTTGCGCTGGTTTTGCGTAGCCACTCTAGGTTTTTTTCTAGGAATTCTAGAATATGATTTTCTTTAGTGCGAAGTGGGATTGATAGCGAAATTTCGCCACTTTGCCCCACTTTTAAGCGCAGGTATTTAACAGCCTTTTTGCTCTCTTTTATCTCAAACTCATAAAACTTCATAGCGCAATTATATCAAGGATTTTTAATTAGTTTATATTTAATGCATATAAAAAATACTCCATAGCCCAAAAAAAGCCTAGGGAATTCTAGAATTCTTTAGAATTCCCTAGAATTCACTCTAGAATTCGCTTTAGAATTCCCTAGACTAGCGTTTTATTTTGCCATTTGCGGCTGCGCCAGCGAAGCGTGTTTGCGATAGCTCGCCCCCACTCATCTACGCAAAATCCAGCCCACACACCAACGATACCAAGCTCAAGCACGATGCCGCAGATATAGCCCACAGGCAAGCTCACTCCCCACATGAAAATTATCCCCATGATAAAAGGAAATCTCGCATCACCGGCGGCTCTAAGGCTATTTACCATGATGATATTAAAGCCCCTGCCACTTTCAAGTATAAGTGAGAGCGTAAAAAGCGGTCTCATAATGTCTCTAATCTCACCACTTAAATCAAAAAGATCCATGATTTGCTCTTTAAATATCCAAAAGCCTAGCACTATGACCCAAGTCGTGCCAACGCCGATTTTAAGGGCGTAAAAGGCTTTTTTGTAGGCTTCATCATAGCGTCTGGCTCCCACTAAATGCCCCACTATCACCTCACAAGCCATAGAAACAGAGGTGCAAACAAGAAAAACATAAGTGCTGATTTGAAAATAAATGCTTTGAACGCTTAGGCTAGCAGCGCCAAGTAGCCCAATAAAGGCAAAAGCCACCATATACTGCCCAAACCAAAGTAAATTCTCGCCTGCGCTTGGCAAGCCGACTTTTAAGATTTTGCTAACAACGCTTAAAGTAAGCTTAAAAAATAAGCCCAAATGTATATGAACTTTTGCTTTGTAAATAAGGAAAAATATTAGTAGCAAAAGTCCGCTAAAATGCGCTACAATAGCGACCATAGCCACAGCTTTTAGCCCCAGGCTCTCTTCATTTAGCCCCAAAAAAGAAAGAAAGCCAAGCACATAAGCATTGCCAAGTAGCACGATAGCGTTTGTGATGAGCGAGACTATGACTATATAATTTGCCATGTTTTTTACACGCAAAATGCTAGCTACAACGATGCCAATACCAGCTAAAAAAAGTGCTAAACACATGTAGTGTAAATACTCATAAGCATCTTTAAAAATCTCATCTGGCACATTTAGTAGTGCTAAAACTTCTTTTGTAAAAAAATAAATAAAAGCCGTGCTAACAAGCCCTAAAAAAGCATTTAGCGTGATTGAAATATGAATTGCCCGCAAAGCTAAATTTGCGTTTTTTGCGCCTAGGCTTTGGGCTACTACAACAGAACAGCCAATAGATAAAAAGCTAAAAATTGTGATAAATAGCGTAAATACTTGATTTCCAGCGCTCATGGCTCCTACAAGTAGCACATTTACATGCGCCACCATAAAGACATTTAGCGTTACACTAAGCGTTTTTAGTGCCATATCAAAGAAAATCGGCAGGGCTAGTGAGCGCAAAGACAGTTCTTTTGCTTTTGTATTTTTGCTTATTTCCATAAGCAAAATTCTAGCAAAATTCTTAAAGATTTTAGTTAGGAATTCTAGAATTTTTATAGGTTTTTAAATTTTAAAGGCTATAATAAGAAATTTTAATCTTTTAATAAAATTTATAAAAAAAAGGAACAATTATGGCTCTAATTGACCTTATTGATGTATCAAAGCGTTTTGGCGATAAAGTGGTGCTAGATAATGTAAATTTCAGCATAAACGCAAAAGAACGCATAGCAATCATCGGCAAAAACGGCGATGGTAAAAGTACGCTAATGAATATAATCTCACAAAGCCTAGCCCCAGATACTGGCAGGGTGATAAAAGAAGGTGGGCTTAGCGTGCAAATGCTAAGCCAGACGCCAAAATTTGATGATAGCTTTGATGTAAGAGCCGCCCTAAAACACGAGCTAAAAGATATCTACGCTGCTAGAAGCGAATACGAAGAACTAATGCTAAAAATGGCTGTAAATCCAGATGATAAAGAGCTCCACGCTCGTCAAGATGAGCTAGGAAAGTTTATTGAGAGCAAAGAAGGCTGGAATATAGAAAATAAAGTAGAACGCGTGCTTGATAGCTTTGCTTTGCGTGAGTTTGAGCATAGGCTGATAGCCTCTCTTAGCGGTGGAGAGATCCGTAGAGTTGCCCTTGGTGCCTTAATCCTTAAAAAGCCTGATATTCTTTTGCTTGATGAGCCTACAAACCACCTTGATGTTTATATGGTGCGTTTTTTGGAAGAACTTTTGCTTGGGCAAAATCAAACTATGATTTTTATAAGCCACGATAGATATTTTATAGACAATCTTGCCACTCGCTCAGTAGAGCTTGATGGTGGAAAGCTAACATTTTTTGATGGTGGATATGCTAACTACTTGGATAAAAAAGAACAAATTCTAGCCTCAGCGCTAAAAAGCCACGATACCTTGCTAAAACAGCTAAAAGCAGAAGAAGAGTGGCTGCGCCGAGGCGTGCGTGGTAGGCTAAAGCGAAATGAGGGTAGAAAAGAGCGCATACTCTCAATGCGAGAACAAGCCAAAAAAAATCCTGGCATAATCCGCAAAGTAAAGTTAGAGCTTGAGAGGGCAACAAAAAGCTTTAATCAAGGTGGGCTAAACCAAAACCGCAAAAAAATGCTCTTTGAGTGTGAAAATCTAGCAAAAAGCATGGATGGCAAGCTGCTTTTTAGCAGCTTTAATGCTAGAGTGCTTCAAGGCGAGCGTATCGGTATCGTAGGGCCTAATGGCTCTGGCAAAACCACCTTGCTAAAAATCTTGCTTGGGCAGATCACCCCTGATAGTGGCGTGCTGAAAAAAGGCGATATTCGCATAGGGTATTTTGACCAGCACCGCACAAATATAGATGAAGAAAAAAGCCTTATAGAAAACTTCTGTCCAAATGGAGGCGATCACATCAGCGTAAAGGGTCGTAGCTTGCATGTTTATGGCTATCTTAAAAACTTCTTGTTTCCAAAGGAGTTTTTAGACAAGCCAGTAAGCACGCTAAGTGGTGGCGAGAAAAACCGCCTAAGCCTTGCAAAACTCTTTACCGGCGAGTTTGACTGCCTTATCCTTGATGAGCCTACAAACGACCTTGATATCGCTACTATAAATATACTTGAAGAGTATTTGCTAAGCTTTGAGGGAGCAATCTTAATAGTAAGTCACGACCGCTACTTTGTAGATAAAATAACAAACAAGCTCTGGGCATATGAAAATGGCTCAATCAGCCAGCTTGTCATGGAGTATAGCGAGTATCTTGAGTACGAAGAAGAAATGAAGCAAATAAACGCAATCGAGAGTGAAATAAGCGCAAATGATGAGAGCCTAGCAGAACCAGCCAAGAAAAAAACAGTCAAGCTAAGCTACAAGCAACAGCAAATTCTAGACAAGCACCCTGAGAAAATCGAGGCAATAGAGGCTAGAATAGCTGAGCTAAACCACGCTTTAAGCGATCCAAAAATATATCAAGAAATAGGGCTTCAAGCTTTGTTTGAAGAACTAGAAGATAAAAAAGGCGAGCTAGGAATTTTAGAAAAAGAATACTACGAGGTGCTAGAGTTTGCGCAAAATCTAAACTCATAAAAATCTAGAATTCCTTAGGAATTCTAGATTTGTAGTGAATTTTATTTAGGAATTCTAGAATTCCTAGAGTAAAAAATAAGTGAATTTTCAAAAAGACCCCTTTTTTTAATATTAAACTAAGCTTAAAGAGATATAATTTCAGTATCAAAATAAAAATTTACCCTGAAAGGATGAAATAATGGGAAAATTCGTAAATGATGTAAAGGGCTTTTTTGACTTTTGCGACAAAAACGAAGTTAAGTTTGTAAGCTTCCGCTTTACTGATATAAAGGGCATGTGGCATCATATGAGCTACAATCTAAGTGCGCTAAATGAAGAAAGCTTTACTGATGGCATTGCCTTTGATGGCAGCAGCATTGATGCGTGGCAGCCGATTGATAAAAGCGATATGATTTTAAAGCCAGATATTGAAACTGCGTTTTTAGATCCATTTACAGCTGATATGACTGTGGTCGTAATCTGCGATGTTTATGATGTTTATAAGGGGCAAATGTATGAAAAATGCCCTCGTTCAATTGCCAAAAAAGCCATAGCGCATTTAAGAAGTTGCGGCCTAGCTGATACTGTGTATGTGGGCTGTGAAAATGAGTTTTTTGTCTTTGATGATGTTAGAATTTTTGATAGTCCAAATCACGCTGGCTTTGAGCTAGATACGGAAGAGGGCGAGTGGAACGATACTAAACGCTACAAAGACGGCTTTAATAGCGGTCATCGCCCAAGAGCAAAAGGTGGATATTTTCCAGTTCAGCCAATTGATACAATGGTAGATTTAAGGGCTGAAATGGTAAATGTGCTAAATCAAATAGGAATTGAAACCTTTATAAATCACCACGAAGTAGCCCAAGCCCAAGGCGAAATCGGCGTGAAGTTTAGCACGCTAATAGAAGCGGCTGATAATGTGCAAATCTACAAATATGTAGTAAAAATGGTAGCGCATTTAAATGGTAAAACTGCTACTTTCATGCCAAAGCCACTTTATGGAGATAATGGTAGTGGTATGCATGTGCATAACTCGCTTTGGAAAGATGGTAAAAATTTATTTTACGAAGAGGGCGGATATGCCGGACTTAGCGATATCGCGCGCTGGTATATAGGTGGCGTTCTTGCTCACGCAAGGGCAATCGCAGCCTTTACAAACGCTAGCACAAACAGCTACAAACGCCTAATCCCAGGCTTTGAAGCACCAAATATCCTGACCTACTCATGTCAAAACCGCTCAGCAAGCGTACGCATCCCTTATGGTAGTAGTAATAAAAGCACCAGAGCAGAGTTTAGATTTCCAGATGCGACAAGCTGTCCTTATCTAGCCTTTGCAGCACTTTTGCTTGGGGGACTTGATGGCATCCGCAAAAAAACAGAGCCAGTAGGGCCTATGGATGAAAATCTATTTAAACTAACGCTTGATGAGATTAGAGAGCGTGGAATAGAGCAGTTTCCACACACCTTGCGCGGTAGCTTAGAAGCACTTATTCGTGATAATGAGTTTTTGGCCCCTGCGATGAGTAGTGAGTTTATCCAAACTTACCAACACTATAAGTTTGAAACCCAAGTTTGGCCGTATGAAGAGCGTCCAACTCCATTTGAGTTTAAAAGCGTATTTAGCTGTTAGCTGTGGATAATTTGTCTAGGAATTCTAGATTTTTGCTAGGGAATTCTAGAATTCCCTAGATAAACTTTATATAGGAATTCTAGATTTTAGCTAATTTTATATAGAAATTCTAGATTTTGCCTAGATTTTTGCTAGGGAATTTTAGAATTCCCTAGCTTTTAGGAATTCTAGATTTTAGCTAATTTTATATAGGAATTCTAGAATTCCTAGACAAACTTCATATAGGAATTCTAGATTTTGCCTAGATTTTTGCTAGGGAATTCTAGAATTCCCTAGCTTTTTATTATTTTATATCAGCGATTTTTTGAGAAAATTTTATTTTTTGATTTTCTTGGATATTAAAGTTTAGTAGCCCTTTTTGAGCGATTATTACAATGCTAGAGCCAAGCTCAAAACAGCCCAAAGGCTCGCCCTTGCTAAAATACTTGTTTTCATACTCATACACGCTAGGACCAAGATTTGCATTTGTTTGTATGCGCTCATCGCAAAATATCTTTATTTTTCCAACATTTAAAGCCCCTACAAACACCAGCCAAAAGAGCTTTTCTCCACTTTTACAGCGCAGCACTACACGCTCATTTTTAGTGTATAGATTTGAGATTTTTGCTAGGTATTTTGGAGCCACACTATAAAGCTCGCCGCTTTCATAAACAGCACTTAAAAGCTCAAAATCACAAGGCGCGTGAAAATTGTGATAGTCCCTTGGACTAAGGTAAAGGTTAGCATAATCAAAGCCCTCATCAAGCTCACTCTCATCACAAGCGCTAGATAAAAGCTCTTTTGGGCTATAAGTGTGATTTTTTATGCTAAAAGCCTGCCCTTCAAAACCCTTACCACAATAAAGCACCAATCCATCACAAGGGCTGATAAAACCATCATCTAGCTTTCTAGGGATTTTTAAAGTGCGTGTAAAAAGCGCAGTTAGGCTCTCATACTCGCTGCAGTCTCTAAACTCGCTAAAATCTATACCAAACATCTTAGCATAGCTTTTATTTATGATATTTTGTATAGTTTTTGGAAATTTTATGCTAGCAAAAGATCCAAAAGCTCTAGAAATTATATTATTTATCATTTAGGCGCTCTTGGGATAAGATTTAGTACTACTATTTCATTGTTTGAGAGTATTCTCATCGGTGGCCCCCAAAAGCCTGCGCCAGAGCTTACCACTAGCTTTGTTCGTGGGGTGATGTCACTCTCTCCATATATATAGCCTTGTGCTGCCCACACAAGCAGTGAAAATGGAAAAATCTGTCCAGCGTGCGTGTGTCCGCTAAGCACTAACGAGATATTATTTAGCTCATCAAAGCTTAGTAGCGATAGGCTTTTTGGCTGATGAGAGAGCAGTATAGTAGGCTTTGAGCGGTTTACATCTGCTAGAGCTTTTAGTGGATTTGGCTCCATGCCAAAGTTTGCGCCTTGAAGATCGCTAAGTCCTGCTATATTTATACTCTCAAGCTCTACTGAGCTATTGTCTATTATCTTTATGCCAAGCTCAGTGATTTTTTCAAAAATTCCTTCTATACCGTGATAAAACTCATGGTTTCCACTTACAAAAAATGCCTGAGCCTTAAGGTTTCTAAAAGGCTCTGCGATATCACCAAGCCTATAAGCCTTTGTATCTATGAAATCACCTACTATAAAAATCATCTCAGGATTTTCTTTATTTATTAGCTCTACTACCTTTTGGGCGTGTTTGAGTCCTAAAAAATTGCCAAGATGTACATCGCTTATCATGACAGCTCGCAGACTTTTTTCTAGTCCTGCTATTTCTATATTACGCTCTTTAACTTTTAAAGTAGAAGCATTATACGCTCCAAAGCCAATATAACAAACTAGCAAACAAAGCACTAGCGTGTCATAAACCATGCGGATATTTTGGCGGCTTTTGTTTTTGCGAGAGGCAAAAAACGCCCCAAGTAAATCTCCAAGCCCAAGCACACAAAAAGCCATAAAAGAAAAGCCAATAGCATAAACGCTAAGAGAATAAGCCATGCTATTTGAGCTAGTCCAATGAAAGAAAAATGCTAACTCACAGCTAAAAAGCAGGGTAAAAATAAAAAGCAAAACCACACTAAGTCGCTTAAATAAAGCATTTTTACATAGACTTTTATAAGAGTAGAGATTAAAAAGAAAAAAGATAATAGAGCCAATTATACTAAAAAATGTCAATTTCTGGCCTTTATAAGAGCTTCTAGTTTTGAGTATATTTCTAAAATTTCTGCTTTTTTGCTAACAAAACTTAGTTTGTTAGCGATTAGGTAGGCTGAGCTTTTCATTATTTCCTCACAAGGTGCAAGCCCATTTTGGCGCATAGTATCGCCTGTTTCTACGATGTCTACTATACAATCAGCTAAATTTACAAGAGGTGCTAGCTCAACTGAGCCATAAAGATGAATTATTTTTACAGGCACAGCCTTTGCACTAAAATATTTTTGTGTGATATTATCTAAACTTGTAGCTACTCTTAGCTCACTAGTTTTGTTATAATCAATTTGTTCGCCACCTATTGTCCCAACACACACCTTACAATGCCCCAAATCTAGATCAAGCAGGCGCAAAACATCGCTACCGTGTTCTTCAAGTACATCAAGCCCAACCACACCAAGGTCAGCTGCCCCACCCATAACATAAGTATCGATGTCTTGATTTCGCACCATTAAAAACTCAAAATCATCCTTAACAAGCTTTAATTTTCTATCTTCAAATTCAAAGCTGCCGCCAAAAATTTGCGAAAATGCATTCAAGGTTTCTTTTGCTATGCGACCCTTTGGCAGTGCGATTTTTAGCATAAATTCTCCTCTTTTAAAAGCTTTATCATACCATCAAAAACTAGGTTTTTATTGTAGATTGACCCTTCAAAAAAACGGCTTAAAAAGGCTCCATTTCCACCTGTAAAATATATATTTTTACCACCACTTAGTTCGTTTATTATTGCTACTGCGCTTTTTACTACAGCGTAGCTAATAGCATCATTTGTGTTTTGCGGTATAGTATCAAGCGAGATATTTGTATTTAGTGTGAATTTTAAGGTTGGACTAATGCTCTCATAAGCCCTAGCAAAAGCCTCAAGCCCTGGCAAAATCGTCCCACCTAGATGTATGCCATTGTGCATTATATCAATAGTAGTTGCTGAGCCACTATCTACTACTACACCACTCTCCACGCTGTAGCAAGCAAAGGCTCTATCTACGCCAAGTCCTGTATAAGTGCTGCGAAATTTAATTTTCTTAGCTAGATTTACAAAACTAGCATTTACTTTAACAGACGGATTTACATTTATATAGTATAGCACTTCATCAGGGCGATATACTTTGAACTCTTCAAAGCTTAAAGTGCGTATTTTGCCATTTTCGTTAATATGGACATTTGTATTTCCAATATCACATAAAATCATAAAATTTCCAAATTTTTTTAAATTCTTCGTGCTTTAAAACCTTTGAACAAATAGGCGAGTTATAAAATAGCACTCGTTTTTTTACTACTATACCTAGTTTTGAAGCTATTTTTTCGCTTAGTTCATTAAGGAATTCTAGATCTTTTAGCACAAATCTAGATTTTGCATTACGGATAAAAACAAAGGTGTGAAACGAACTCTCATCAATACCATAAATAAGCTCATAATTTCGCTTTGTGCTAAAAGCCTTAAAATCAAGGCTTTTAGTATTTTTTAATAAAAGTTTTTGTCCGCTAAAAAGTAAAGAGATAAAATTATTCATTACTCTATGCTAATCATTTTATTATCATAATAAAACGCATTTGATGAAGCAAAGCTTTTATCTGTTATTTCGCTAGCTTTTAGAATGCGTTCGTTGCCTAGATTAAGGTCTGTCTCTATGATATAGCCTGTTTTTTCAAAGATATATAGCTTATCTCCACGAGCGATAATATTTGAAAAAATCGCAAATTTAAACTCACGCTTACCTATCTCTCTAAGGTTTAGATCATATACTTTGATAAAGCCGTTTTTAAGTAGAACATAAATGCGCCCATTATGCAGCTTGATATCTTTTATCTGTTCGGCTATTGTGGTGGTGCGATCAGGGCTGATAGAGAGAATTCTAGTCCCAGAAGCAGCATAGAGATAGTCGCCTTCTACATCTAGATAGATGATATTGTTAAAGAAATTCTCACTACTTACCACAGCATCACGCACTATAGTACCGCTGTCTTTTTGCACTATCATTACCTTACCATCAAGCGTAGGATATACAATAATGGTATTTAAAAACACAGGTGCAGCTGTCCTAGCATCTTGTGCGTAGCTTGCGCCACTTGCGTATTCTAGAATAACTTCATTTGTATCTATCAAAAGCAAGTAGATTTTATTTGCCGCACTTAGTGCTGCTAGGCGGTTGCCCTCTATAGAGGCTGAGACTATTGCCTCATCAAACTCATGTTCAAAAACCAGCGCAGAGCCTTGGCGGATCGTTAGTTTACCCTCGATTGTAGAGCTTACATCCTGTCCCTCATACGAGCCAAGAAAATACTCATTAGCACTTAGGGCTTTACTTTGGACGCCATTTTGTGTGATTAGAGTGCCATTTGAGAGCGTAGCACCATTGCGTGTAGAGTGCTTTATGCTAGCATTTAGACTTGAGATTTTAGCATCGCCACTTATATTTGTTGGCTCAAAATACTGCCTTTTTGTAGAACAAGCACTAAAAACTAGCGCAAAAATTGCTAAAAAGATTAAATTTTTCATTGTTTTATCCCTTGATAATGTTCTAGATTTTTGCTAATTTCTTTTAAACTAGAATTCTCTGGAATTTTAGAGAATTCTAGTTTAGCAGCGTCAAATTTAGCATTTTTTAACTCTTTAAAGCCAGAGATTAAAGTCTCATAATCGCCCATTAAAGCTACATTTTCGCCCTTACTAGCTAGCAAGATTTGGCGCAGATTTTCATCTTTTATATTATTTAAAGCACGATCTATTAAAGCCGTACTATTATTTTCTTTCGCTTGCCCAAGAGCAAAAAGAGCAAAAAGATTGATATTTGCTTTTTCTAGTTCGTTTTGCAAGGTAGTATCAGTTGGATTTGCCAAAAGCTTGGTAAAAAGGGCATTGTTTGCTTTTATGTTGTTTTGTTCTATCAAATGAGCTATGCTAAAGTAGATTATAGCTAGTATGCCAATAACTACTATTGCTATGATTTTGCCCTTGTGTTTTCTAGCAAAACGCTCACCTGCGATTGCTTGAGTTAGGATTTGTTCTTGGGTGCTTAAACCTTCTTTTATATACTCTAGATTATCATTAGCCAAATTTCGTCCTTTAAATGAAGTGATTTTAACCTGCGCATTGTAGCATAAATATTTTAAAATTACTTTATAAAGATCTTTTATATTTTAATTATCAAAAAGCCTTGAAATATGCGAAAATTGTGCTATAATTTCAGCCAAAATTCTAAAAAAGAGAAAATCAATGGTAATCACAGATGATATGCTAAACAAGCTTGAGAGGCTTTCTGCGCTAAAAATTCCTGAGAGCAAAAAAGAGGAGTTTAAAGCCGAACTTGGTAAAATTGTAGGCTTTGTAGAGATACTTGATGAACTTGATCTTGCTGGACTTGAAGCTGAGGTAAGTACGATAAAACAAAGTGCTCGCCTAAGAGAGGATGAACCTGTAAAAAGCGAGGTTATAAAAGATATTTTAAAACACGCTCCAAAAACATATGAAACATACTTTGAAGTTCCAAAAATCATAGAATAATTAAGGATTAAAGATGGATTTTTCTACGATAAATATTGATGATTTATTATATAATGTATCGCAAAATAGAGCAAGCGATTTACACCTTGTAGCTGGGTCTGAGCCTCAAATCCGTATTGATGGCATTATGCGCCAGCTTGATGGTAACAAGCTGACTGGCAATGATATAGAAAAGCTTTGCTATAG
>SAMEA3663013__coassemble_824_pt1 | contig 15619 bp, 13 predicted proteins | sample SAMEA3663013__metabat2_high_PE_026 | metagenome-assembled genome bin SAMEA3663013 (sample SAMEA3663013) | pig gut metagenome | biome: pig gut; feature: pig-associated habitat; material: faeces | place: France | collected 2012 | reverse complement strand
AGGAAAGCAAACAGAAGCTTCTGCGTAAGACGTTGGGCTGCGCAAGGCTCGCTAGGCAAAAATCGTCCGCTTGGCACGAGCCTATAAAATTTATAAAAAGGATAAAAATGCAAGTAAAAATAAATGTATTCTTAAAAGAAGGTGTGCTTGACCCTGCTGGCAAGGCTACAAGGCACGCTCTTAGCTCTCTTGGCTTTGCTGGTGTTAAAGAAGTTCGCATCGGCAAGCAAATTGTAATAAATTTTGATGGCGATGTAAGCGATGAAAAAATCAAAGAAATGTGCGATGAACTGCTAGCAAATCCTGTAATAGAAGACTACGAGATACTAAAATGAAAGTAGCAATTATAACCTTTCCTGGCACAAACTGCGAGCGAGATACGGCTTATGCTTTTGATTTGCTTGGGGCAAAAACTAAAATTTACTGGCATACAGAAACTGATATAAAAGCTGATCTTATCGTGCTTCCTGGTGGATTTAGCCATGGAGATTACCTGCGAACTGGCGCTATTGCGAAGTTTAGCCCTGCTATGAGTGCTGTTATAAAACACGCCAAAAATGGCGGTCTAACGCTTGGCATTTGTAATGGTTTTCAAATGCTTTTGGAGCTTGGACTTTTGCCTGGGGCGATGCTTAGAAACTCTAGCATGAGTTTTATTAGCAAAATTACAAATATCAAAGTAATTTCAAATAATAATATCTTCCTTAGCCAAACAAAAAATAATGAGATTTTAAGAATTCCAGTAGCGCACGGCGAGGGTAATTATTTTGCTGATAAAAACACGCTAAAAGCTCTAAATGATAATGAGCAAATCATCTTAAAATACTGCGATGAAAAAGGCGTGCCAACTGATCTAAACGGCTCACAGCAAAATATCGCTGGAATTTGTGATAAAAATAAGCGCATTTTTGGGCTTATGCCTCACCCTGAAAGAGCTTGCGAGAGTATGCTTGGCTCAAATGATGGGCTAAAAATGCTAAAAGGTTTTCTTTGCTAAGTAGAGTTTTTGCCTTATTTTTTGCGCTTTTGCTAGGCGCGCTTGGCGCAAATGAAGCTAGTGTTTTTAACAAAAACCCACTGCAAATCACAGCACCACAAAAACCTAGCCAAGAAGAAACTAAACCTCGCCCTAAAAATAATGCGCAAAACTTTAACAATGTAGTACTAAGCCCAAATGAGCTAAGAAATATAGCTGGTAGCGACGAACCAGATGTTAGCGGGGCAGAATTATATGAAAAAAAAGAACCTATAAAAATAGAACTTGAAGCAAAACTTCTAAACAAAGAAGTTTATACCTACGAGCCTTTTGGCATAGAACTCACGCTAAAAGGAGATAGTCTTGCGCAGTTTCGCCCTGAGCTTAGCTTAAAGCTAAAAAACGTCAAAAACCTAAACCCAAAAGTACGCTTTGTCGATATCGCAAAAAATGAAAGCAAGGCTACTTTGTGGTTCATTGCTTATAGTGATGATGCTAATATAGATGATATCGCTGTGGTTTTAAAGCGTGGCGGAGAGTTCGCTTTAAGGCAAAGCGCAGAGAGTCAAACTCCGCTCATAAAGCCACTAGCGCAAAAAGATGATTTTTGTAATGTCGTGGCTAGTTCTTTGGTGCTAAAAAGCTTTAAGGCTAGCAAATTTGATGAGTTTAACAACCTAATTACGCTAGAACTAGAAGCTACAAACGCTACTTTAAGCGAGTTTAAAGTCCCGCTTAATGGCGCAAGGGGTGGAGTAGATAATATAAAAGGCGGAGAGACAAAAACAACCGCTACTTACTCGCTCATCGCTCCAAGCGAGGCAAAGAAAATCACATTTAGCTACTTTAATAGCACAAAAAACACCTTTGAGACCATAGAGGCACTAGTAAAGCCAGCTAGTAATGACCTTAGCACGCAGACTAGCCTAAATCCAGTAACTAGCGAGTTTGCTGCTTATAAATCAATTGCTGTTTATGTGCTAATTATTCTTTGTTTGCTTAGCTTTATGCTATGGCGGTCGTATTATGGGCTAGTTTTAGCAGTGATTTTTGGGGCTTATGCGTTTTATGATGCTAGGCCTTTTGCTGGGGCTAATATAAAAGCAGGTTCAGCCGTAACCATACTGCCAGTGAATGGTTCTAGCGTGTTCTACAAGCCTAGTAGCGATGAGAAAGTTCAGGTCTTGCTAAGCCAAGAAAAATATACCAAAATACTACTTGATAATGGCAAAATCGGCTGGGTAAGAAACGAAAATATAAAGTAAAACTATGGAATTTTTGCGCAAAATTAAAGGTATTTTTATAGCTTCTTTGCTTTTTGGTATCACCGCTTTTATCGTGCTTATTATGCGGATTTGTCCTAGTAAGCAAAGGTCGCTTAGACGCGTGATAGCAAAGGTCGTGCGCACTATCGTAGGGTATAAAGTAGAGTTTGAGGGCGAGTTTGATGGCAGTAGCGAACTTTTTGTGCTAAATCACCAAAGCCTGCTTGATATACTGATATTTGATGAGTTTCATCCAGGCGATATAAAATGGGTAGCAAAGCAAGAACTTGGCAAGGTGCCGCTTTTGGGTGCTGGCTTTCGCTCTGGGGCTTGTATACTAATAGACCGCTCAAACCCAAGAGAAATCGTCCATATCATCAAGCAAACTAGCGAATTTAGCAAAGCTGGTGGGGCTGTGGCGATATTTCCAGAGGGAACTAGAGGTAGTGGCAAAAAGCTTTTGAAGTTTCAAAGTGGCGCGCAAATTATCGCAAATAAACTAGGGCTAAAAGTCCAGCCAGTGCTTATAATAGGCTCAAAAGAGATAATTGATTCAAAGAAATTGTCTTTTAATAAAGGCGTGGTTAAAGTGGTGTTTTTGCCTAGTTTTGTAGCTAGTGAGGGTAGCGAGTGGCTAGCTAAAATAAGAGAAAATATGCAAAAAATCCTAGATGAAAAACTAGCGCAAAATTCTTAAATAGAATTAGCCAGGAATTCTAGAATTCTTGGTTTAGGAATTCTAGAATTCCTAGTGTTTTTTGGGGTTATGGGGTATTTTTTGCCTTAGGAATTCTAGAATTCCCTACTATGTCATCCCCCAGCCCCTTTGGGGGATCTCTATATGGAATTCTAGAATTTTCGTCATTGCGAGCGAAGCGAAGCAATCTCTAGAAATTTTAAATTCATCCTTAGGGAATTCTAGAATTTATCTTAGGAATTCTAGAATTATGCTCGCTTTATCTGCGTTTTTGAGGAATTCTAGATTTTCTGGGGGTTATGGGGTGTCTTTTTTGGAATTCTAGAATTCTTGATTTAGGAATTCTAGATTTTTAGAAATTCTAGAATTTCTAGTGTTTTTTGGGACTATGGGGTATTTTTTGCATTAGGAATTCTAGATTTTGTTTAGGAATTTTAGAATTCCTAGCAATTTTTTATTAGCTCTTTCATCTCTTTTACAGCTGTCTCTAAGCCCGTAATAGTAGAACGAGCGATAATGCTTTGACCGATATTTAGCTCGCAGATCTGAGGAATGCTAGCAATTAATGGCGTGTTTTGGTAGTTTAGCCCATGACCTGCGGCTACTTCTAGCCCTAGGCTTTTTGCGTAGATTGCGGCTGCCTTTATGCGCTCGCACTCTTTTTTTAGCATTTCTTTTAGCTTAGCCCTTGGCAGTTCTAGTGCTTTTATGCTATATTTACTTTGGCTTAGATTTGAGTTTAGCATGAGATAAAGATTTGCAAAAGCACCGGTGTGAAGCTCGATATATTCGCATCCAAGCTCTTTTGCTTTATTTATCGCTGCGAAATTGGGCTCTATAAAAAGTGAAACTTCTATCTCAGACTTTTTTAGAGTTTCTACTGCTTTTTCTAGCCCTTTTGCGTCTGTATTTAGTCCGCCCTCAGTCGTGAGTTCTTCACGCTTTTCAGGCACTAGGGTAGCACGCTGGGGAGCGATATCTGCGATAATATTTATTATATCTTTATCTATGCTACACTCTATATTTAGTGGCACTTTACAAAGTGCTTTTATGCGCCTAGCATCATCATCGTCTATGTGGCGGCGGTCTTCTCGCAGATGAACGGTGATTTGATCGCTTCCTGCTTTAATAGCTGCAAACATCGCTGCTATGATATCAGGGTCATTTACGCCCCTAGCTGCACGCAAAACGCAGATATGATCGATATTTACTCCAAGTTTCATGCACTTCCTTTTAGGTATTTGTCTTGTTCGGCAAAAAAAGGTTTTAGAGCCTCATAAGCAAAGCTGATTTCTTGAAATTTTGAGCGTAACTCTTGCTCATTGCTGCTGGCGTGGTCTGGGTGATAGAGCTTGCTTAGGCGCAAATACTGCGCCCTAACGGTGTTAAAATCATCGCCTACTGAACACTCAAGCGTAGCAAAATGCTCTTCAAGCAAGCTTGCTAGTGCATTAAAGCGCATTTTGTAGCCTTTTGAGTTAAGCTTATATATCATTTCACAAAAGCTCTCATACTCGCCCCTATTAAACTCAAAGTTAATGATATAGCGCAAATGCTCTTTAAAAGCTAGCAAGTCTTGTAAGGCTTCAAGCTGCTTTGTATCTTGGATAATAAAGCGTGAGAAATGAGCTAAGTTTTCGTGTTTTGCGCCTAGCATTTTGATAAAGTATTTTTTTAGCACTTCATCGCAGTTTTTGGTATCAAAAATCACGGAGTTTCTATCAAAGCTAAGGTGGACGCTAACGATAATTTGAACCGAGTTTTTTCGCTCAAAAGCAAGCTTTACATTTGTCGCCCATGATGGATGAAGGTTGATTATTTCATCATTTAGGCGTGAGTTTATCTTGGCAATTAGCTTGAAAAGATACTTGCGCTGGACTAGTTCGTTTGGGCTGTAAAAGGCGATTATTTTGTTCTTTTGACCGATTGCTTGACAAAAAGACGAGCGCATTTTGCCCGCTATTCCCATAAAAATATCATCATCATCAGTTACCACGCTTACAAGAGAGGAGCTTTGAGATACATTAAATTTATGTTCCAAAGCATTTTGTGCTACTGACATTTTTCCTTCTTTCGCTAAAATTTTTGACTTTATAAGCAATTTTTATTCCTAAATTTTTGAAGCCGGGAATTCTAAAATTCCTTTGATAAATTTACGCAAAATTTACAGCCAAACACTATAATTAAGGCAATTTTCTAAGGAGTATTTATGAAGTTTTTAGCTTGGTTTTGTGGAATTTTGCTAGTGCTAGTAGTAGCTTTATACTGCGTGCTTTTTAGCTCTTTTGGCAACTCAGTTTTAAAGCCTTTTGTAGAAAAAATAGCTAGCGAAAAAATCGGCATGGAATTTCGGCTTGAAAAGTTTGAGCTAGGATTTAGCAGTTTTGATATTTTGGCTATCATAAATGGCGAGCTTGGTGTTGAGAGCAAGGGTAAATATAGCCTTTTTTCATCGCAGTTTGATCTAAATTACAACACGCAAGCAAAAAGCTTTAATGGCATGCAAATTGATCTAAGCTTAAAAGGTGAAGCCCTTGGTAGCTTTGATAACTTTGTAGCAAATGGCTCAGGCTCGCTAGCTGGTTCAAGCATCCGCTTTGCAAGCCGTATAAAAGACTACGCGCCTTTGGAGCTAAAACTAGATGCTAAAGAACTAGACCTAGCAGCACTTAGCATGATAGCCTTAAAAAAAGCCTATATCACAGGCAAACTAAGCGCAGTTGCCGATATAGCAGGACAAGAAGGCACAGCAAAGCTAAACTCAGCTAAAATCATCATCACAAAAGAAGCTCAAAATGACTTTGGCATTAGCTTACCGGCAAATTTTGCCCTAAGTCTAAATAGCGATATAAAACTTCTTGGCAAGCAAGTAGCAGCTACTACTAGGGTAAAATCAGCCCTAGCAAACCTAAGCGCAAAAAATACTAGCTATAACTTTGAAAATGGCGAGATAACAAGTGATTTTAATGTAGATATCGCAAATCTTGCCGCCCTAGAGCCTATCATAAAACAAAAGCTAAATGGCAGCATAAAAGTAGTTGGCAACACAAAAATCGCAAATGGCGCAATGGAGTTTTTAGACGCTAAAATAAACGGTCTTGGCGGAGAGATTTTAGCAAGTCTTAAAGACAATGAGCTAAACGCAAACATAAAAAATCTAAAACTAGCACAAGCCCTTAGTCTAGCAGGACTTGCGCCACTAGCAAATAGCGATATCAGCGGCACAGCAAAAATCACAAATCTAAACGATACTAAAAAAATAAAAGGTAGCGCAAATCTAACTCTAAGCAGCGGTGTGCTAAACCATAAGCAAATGAACGCTTTGCTAGGCTCTGATCTAAGTAGCGATGTAAGCTTTAATGCTCAAAACAAGCTAGAAATCGCCTCTGGCACTCTAAACTTTGATAGCGTGTTAAACTCGCCTGTGATAGAAAATCTAGGAGCAAAAGGCAGCTACACACTAGCTAATGGGGATGCAAAAATAGATCTAGCAGGCAAAATCGCAGACCTTGGCGCAATCTTTGGCTCTGGGGTAAAAAGTCCTGTTAATATAAAAGCAAATGTGGGGCTAAAAGCAGGTGAGCTAAGTGACGGAGATATTGATATAAAAGGCTTTGGCGGCGAAATCTTAGCTAAGGTAAAAGGCAAAGCTCTAAATACTAACATAAAAAATATAAAAGCTGAACAAGTGCTTGCTATGACTACCTTTGGCTCACTTTTTAATGGCGAGGTAAATGCTGAACTAAGCCTAGATGGACTAAATCTACAAAACCTAAATGGCAGGGGCGAGCTAAGCGTGAAAAACGGCGTATTTAACGCTGCTGCGATGTCAAAGCTACTTGAAACCGAATTCCCTGAAAATGTGAAATTTTCTCTAAACTTTAAGCCAACTTTTACAAACTCAGTGGCGTATTTTAGCTCAAATTTTGCTAGTGATATAGCAAATATTAGTAAATTTGATGGTAGCTATAATCTACAAAAAAATGCCCTAGATGCTGCTTATAGCGCAAATGTAAGCGATCTATCTAAGCTTAGCTTTTTAACCGGCGTGGCTTTATACAGCCCGCTAAATGTAAGCGGCAAAATCGCTAGCACAAATCAGGCTATAAATGCTAGCGCAAATAGCGATATATTTGGCTCAAATACTGATATAACATTTAAATCAGGCGTGCTAAATGCAAATATGAAAAACGCAAAAATAGAGCAAATTCTAAAAGCCCTTGGCTACGAGCAGTTCTATATAGGCAGCACAAATATGACCTTTGATTACAACACAGCTAGCAAGCTTGGTGAGTTTAACGCAAATATACTAAACGCTCATCTAGCAAAAACAGGGCTAACGGAGCTAATCTCTAGCGTGCTTGGCGGCCGTGATATCACAACTGAGGTCTATGAAAACGGCGTGGTAAAAGGCACTATAAAAGGCGATATAATCGCATTTGATGCAAATATGCACTCAAAACGCTCGGATATAAATGTAAAGCAAGCTAGCATAAATACAAAAAGCAAAGCTCTAAACATCCCAGTAAGCGCAAACTATGAAAAAACCGATATCGGCATAGATATCACAGGCACAACCCAGGCGCCAAAATACGCTCTTAGCTCGCAGTATCTACAACAAAAAGCCGAACAAGGCGTAGAAAAGCTGATTGATAAAGCCTTTAAAGGCAATGATGAAAAGGCTGATAAGGCAAAAGATATTTTAAATAATTTGAAAAAATTATTCTAAAATTTCTTTTGGGAATTCTAGAATTCTTGGCCTAGGAATTCTAGAATTCCTAGCAAAAGTAGGCGATAAAAAGGCTAAGGTTATTATAGAAGATAAAAAACAGTTTAACACAGCGCAAGGCTAAATCCAAAAGAATACTACGAATTGTAATGTTTCTACGAAAATTTAAAAATAATTTAGATAGCATTCATTTATAATAATTATATTACAACTTGCAATTAAAAATCAAAAAAGGATATAAAAATGAATAGAAGAAATTTCTTAAAATTAAATCTATTAAGTTTAGCAGGTATGGGTGTAACTTATGCAAATCCTCATATGGGGCATGACATGATGGATCATGACATGATGGGGCATGAAGGGCATGATATGGATAAAATGCCAATGAATAGAGAAATTGATACCTCTTTTATCCAATTTGCTCAAAAAGATTTAAAGCTTTTAGACCAAAAAGATTTTCCTAAAGGAGAAGCTTTAAAAGCTCTGCCTGTACTCAAAAATGAAAGCAAGGAAAAAAATGTTTTTCGTGCGACAATAGAGGTAAAAGAGAGTCAAATCGAAGTGATTAAGGGCAAAAAAACAAAATTTTATACCTATAATGGCTTAATACCAGCTCCAAAAATAGAGGTTTATGAAGGGGATAAAGTTGAAATTTTAGTTAAAAATACACTCAAAGAACCAACAACTATACATTGGCACGGACTTCTTGTGCCGCCTAATCAAGATGGAAATCCACACGATGCTATTTTAGCAGGCCAAGAGAGGATTTATCATTTTACAATACCACAAAATAGTGCTGGTACTTACTGGTATCATCCTCATCCGCATTTTATCTCTTCAAAACAAGTTTTTATGGGCTTAGCTGGATGTTTTGTAGTCAAGGCTAAAAAAGACGCTCTTAGCCATCTTAAAGAAAAAGATCTTATGATTACTGATTTGCGTCTTGATGAAAACGCTCAAATTCCACACAATACCTTAATTGATTGGCTTAATGGTAGAGAAGGTGAGTTTGTGCTTATTAATGGACAATATCAACCTAAAATCAAACTTGCAAGCAATGAACGCATACGCATTTATAATACTAGTGCGGCTAGATACTTAAATTTACGCATACAAGGAGCTAAGTTTATACTTGTTGGAACAGATGGAGGACTAATAGAAAAACCGATTTTTAAAGATGAAATTTTCTTAACTCCTGCTTCACGCGTAGAAGTTTTAATAGATGCGGCAAAAGATGGAGAATTCAAGCTTGAAAGTGGCTATTACGATAGAGATAAAATGATGGTAAAAGAAGAGCCAAATACTCTTTTTTTAGCTGATATTTCTTTTAAAAAAGAAAAATTGCAACTACCAAAAACACTAAGAACCTTTAAGCCTTTAGAAGAACCAAAAGATTTTAAAGAAGTTATAATGAGCGAAGATCATATGCAAATGAATGGCTTAATGAATAAAAATGAAAAAGAGTTAAAAATCGCACTAGCTTCTATGTTTTTAATCAATGGTAAAAGCTTTGATTTAAATGGTGTTGATTTACATTCTAAAGTAGGAGTGGTCGAAGATTGGATAGTGATTAATAAATCACATATGGATCATCCTTTTCATATACATGGCACACAGTTTGAGCTTATCTCATCAAAATTAAATGGCGAGGTTAAAAAAGCAGAATTTAGAGCCCTAAGAGATACTATTAATGTGCGTCCTAATGAGGAATTAAGACTAAGAATGAAGCAAGATTTTATAGGTCATAGAATGTATCATTGTCACATTTTAGAACATGAAGATTTAGGTATGATGGGAAATTTAGAAGTGAATGAGTAAAATTTTAAATTTACATGGCAAAATTTTATGAAAATGTTTGGGTTATAAAGGCGTAGTTTATGAGTAAATTTATAAATGGGGGTATAACGCTCTTTAGGTGATTGGCGAATTTACTAGTAGCGGTGTAGAAATGGCAAAAAATTAGCTAGTATTGGGTCAAATATGAGAGCTGAGTTTTTTTATTTTAACCATTTAAAACCTAAATTTGATAAGAATTTGGATTTTGGTAAGCGTGTTTTGGTCTTTAGGGCTCATACGATTGAGCAAATATAGAGCAAGTTAAGAAAATTCCTAATAATTGGTTTAAGGTTGTAGCCAGTATCGCTCCATTTTTAAGGTGTATTCACGCTGAGCCATTTGGGTTTTTTGGGGTGTGGGGGTATTCTTTTGCTTAGTATTGCGATTTTTTTGCTTACGATTTTTGCTGTGATTTTCCGCCCTTTTAATCTTGGCATAGGCACTTGTGCTATTATCGGTGCTGTGCTTAGTCTAGTTTGTGGGACGGTTAGCTTTGGCGATACGCTAGAGGCTTTTAGCATAGTCTGGGATGCTAGTTTAGCATTTTTAGGCATTATTATTTTTTCTTTGGTACTTGATGAGATAGGCTTTTTTGAGCATGCTGCGCTTAGGGCGGCTCTTGCGTGCGGTGGGGATTTAAAAAAGCTATTTTTTGCCCTTATGGCACTTTGTGGCGTAGTTTCTGCGCTTTTTGCAAATGATGCGGCTGTGCTGATACTAGCACCTATTATTCTAGCGCAGACTAGGGCGCTAAACCTACCGCCACGCTCAGCGCTTGCGCTTTTACTTGCTACTGGCTTTATGAGCGATAGCGCAAGCTTGCCTTTTGTGTTTTCAAACCTTACAAATATCATTTCAGCTGGCTTTTTTGGCATTTCGTTTTGGGGATATTTTAGCTCTATGTGGGCAGCGTTTTTGCTCTCTTTTGTGGCAAGCACTTTAATTTCATATATTATCTTGCGAAAAGATTTAAGCGCAAAGCTTGATATAAGCGTGCTTAGAAGTGAATTTAAAGTGGTAGCAAACAAGCAGCTTTTTATCTTTACTTGGATATTTTTTGCGCTTTTGCTCGTTGGATACGGCTTAGGCGATGTGTATGCTTTGCCATTTTGCGTTTTTGCGCTTGGTGGGGCGGTAGTTTTTATGGGCATTTGTGCTAGGCTTGGAGCGATTAGGGCTAGGGTGATTTTTACTCGCACACCGTGGCAGATTTTGTGGTTTTCTCTGGGACTTTATATAGTAGTTTGGGGGCTAAAAAATGCCCAGTACTCAGAGCTTTTAAGCAGTTTTTTACTCTTAGCAAAAGAAAGTGGCGAGCTAGCGCTGGTCCTTGCTAGTGGGCTTGCTAGCTCAGTTCTTAGCAGCCTTATGAATAACCTACCAGCTATGATACTAATGGATATAAGCTTGGAGAGTGTGGGCAGTAATAAGGCTATATACGCAGCTATCATCGGCTGTAATGTAGGGGTGAAATTTACTCACTTTGGCTCGCTTGCGACCTTGCTGTGGCTGTATTTGCTAAAAAGCAAAAACTGCGAGATTAGCATAAAAACTTATCTTATTTTTAGCTTTAAAATTACTTTGCCTGTGCTTTTTATCACGCTTTTTGGCGTGTATTTGTGGGCATAAAATGCGCTAAAAAAGTCAAATTTTAGCGATATTTTGGTATAATCAGCGAATTTTTAAGGTTTAATATATGAAAAAAGTAATTTTACTAGGTCGTCCAAATGTGGGTAAATCAAGCCTATTTAACCGTTTAGCAAGGGCTAGGATAGCCATAACTAGTGAGGTAGCAGGCACAACAAGAGATGTGAATAAAACTGAAATTAACATTGATGATAGAGAGTGCTTGCTTATTGATAGTGGTGGACTTGATGAGAGTAGCAAGCTTTTTGCTGCGGTGCAAAAACGCAGCCTAGCAGAGGCAAATGAGGCTGATATAATCGTCTTTATGGTAGATGGCAAGCTGTATGCTGATGAGATTGACAAAAAGCTTTTTTATGCTATAAACCGCCTTGGCAAGCCTACTGCGCTTGTGGTAAATAAAGTAGATGGCAAGCGTGATGAAGAAAGAGCAAAGGATTTTATTAGCTTTGGGGCAAAAAAACTCTTTGAGATTTCTGTTTCGCATAATAGTGGCACAGATGAGCTTTGTGAGTGGATATACTCGCACCTTGAGCCTGCTAAGACTAGTATAGAAGATGATGAGAGCATAGAGGATTTTCTAGCTGATTTTGATGAGAGTTTGCTAGAGAGCGATGAGAGTGATGAGAGTGATGAGAGTAGTGAGAGCCTTAGGAATTCTAGATTTAAAAGCAATATTGACTACGAAAATAAAACTATAAAAGTTGGCATTATAGGCAGGGTAAATGTAGGCAAATCAAGCCTACTAAACGCACTTGTAGGGCAAAACCGCTCAGTAGTAAGCGATATAGCAGGCACCACAATAGATCCAGTAAATGAAAAAATCAGCGTAAATGATGGCAATAAAGAGCGTGAGATAGAGTTTGTAGACACAGCTGGCATTCGCCGCCGTGGCAAGATAGAAGGCATAGAAAAATACGCACTAAACCGCACGCAAAAAATGCTAGAAAATGCTGATATTGCTGTGCTTGTCCTTGATAGCGTAGAGGGGATAAACGAGCTTGATGAGCGCATAGCTGGGCTTGCTAGTGAGTTTAATCTAGGCGTGATAATCGTGCTAAATAAATGGGATTTAAAAGGTGGCGATGATAAAGAATTTGATAAAATGAGCCGTGAGATTAGAGATAAATTTAAATTTTTGGCTTATGCGCCTATTATCTCGCTCTCAGCTACTAGTAAAAAGCGTGTGGAAAAGCTAAAAGAGCTAATCTGCGCTGTGTATAAAAACTACACTATAAAGCTGCCTACTTCAAGGCTAAATGAAGTAATATCCGCTGCTACAAAAGCCCACCCTATCCCAAGAGAACACGGCAGAGCGGTGCGTATATACTACGCTGCGCAGTTTGATACAGCAGCACCAAAAATCGCTCTTGTGATGAATAAGCCAAAATGCTTACATTTTAGCTATTTGCGCTACTTGCAAAATCAGCTTAGAGCTAGCTTTGAGCTAGGTGGGACGCCTGTCATTTTAGTGCCAAGGGGCAGAGGAAAATCAAAGGAAGAAAATAATGAATAATATAGTTTTAATAGGCTTTATGGGTGTTGGTAAGGGGGCTGTGGCAAGGGAGCTAAGTAAGCTTAGTGGGCGCTTTGCCATTGATGGCGATGATATGATTGAGAGCCTTTTTAACAAAAAAATCTCAAAAATCTTTGAAGATGAGGGCGAAGAGGCATTTAGGGCTGCTGAGAAAAACCTAGCAAAGTTTTTAGAACATAATGTAAAAGGTGCTATTATTAGCACTGGTGGGGGCTTTTATAGACAAAGAAATCTTAAAAAAATCGGCACTATAATATACCTAAAATCTAGCTTTGCTAAAATCATGGAAAGACTACAATCTGCGCCAAATAGTGCTAAAAAACTAGCCAAAAGACCACTGCTAAAAGACCTTGAAAAAGCTAAAAAACTACATAAAGAAAGAAATAGTGCTTATGCTAGAAAGGCTGATATAATCATCATAGCTGAGGATAAAAGCCCTAAAAAAATAGCAAAAGAAATTCTAAAAGCATTAAAGGGACAAAAATGAGAATTCTAACAGGACTTCAGCCTAGTGGAAAATTACATTTAGGCAATTATTTTGCTAGCATCAAGCCTATGGTGGAGCTTCAAAACGCTGGGCAAAATGAGATGTTTATTTTCATCGCTAACTACCACGCAATGAGTAGCGCAAATAAAGGCGCAGAGCTTCAAAACTCTACCTTCGAGGCAGCTTGTGCTTTTTTGGCTCTTGGCATTGATCCAGCAAAATGCGTTTTTTGGGTTCAAAGCGATGTAAAAGAGGTTTTAGAGCTTTACTGGATACTTAGTGGGATCACGCCTATGGGGCTATTAGAGCGTGCGCATGCGTATAAAGACAAGGTAGCAAAGGGCATTGAAGCAAATCACGCACTTTTTAGCTATCCAGTTCTCATGGCAGCTGACATCTTGCTATATGATGCAAAGCTCGTACCTGTAGGTAAAGATCAAATTCAGCATGTAGAAATCGCGCGTGATTTGGCGCTTAAATTTAACAATAACTTTGGCGAAATTCTAACTCTGCCTGAGGCAAAAATCGCTGAAAATGTAGCAGTAGTGCCAGGCACAGATGGGGCAAAAATGAGTAAGAGCTATAAAAATACCATTGATATTTTTAGCACTGATAAGCAGCTAAAAAAGCAATGTAGCTTGATAGTAACTGATAGCACGCCATTAGAAGCGCCAAAAAAATGGCAAGATTGTAATATTTTTAATATAGCAAAGCTGTTTTTAGATGAGAGTGGGCAAGCAGAGCTAAAAGCACGCTATGAGCGTGGTGGTGAGGGCTATGGGCATTTTAAGGCTTATTTAAATGAGCTGATTTTGGACTATTTTGGAGGGGCGCGCAGTAAATACGAGTATTTCATCACTCATAAAGATGAAGTGCGAGATATTTTAGATATTGGCGCAAAAAAAGCTAGTGAGCTAGCAAGTGCTAAAATGGCAAAGATTAGAGATTTAGCTGGCGTGTTCTAGGGAATTCTAGAATTCCTACTAAAAATAAGCTAGGAATTCTAGAATTCTTATTAAAATTAAGCTAGGAATTCTAGAATTCCTACTAAAATAAGCTAGGGAATTCTAGAATTCCTACTAAAATTAAGGATAAAAAATGATAAATTTAAAACTGATTGAGACAAACTTTGATGAGTTTAATAGCAAATTAAAAGCTAAAAAAGTAGGCGAAGATGTGCTAAAAAATCTACTTGAAGCCTACAAAGAAAATAAAAAAATCAAGCTAGAAATTGAAAGCCTTCAAAGTGAGCAAAACGCAAAAAGCAAAAAAATGGGCGAGTTTATGAAAAGTGGCGATAAAGAAAGCGCAAACGCCTTAAAAACCGAGCTTGATAGCAATAAAGTAAAAATTGCTACTCTAAATGAGAGCCTAAATGAAAGCGAAGAAAAGCTAAACTTAGTTGCCGCTGCCGTGCCAAATATCATCGATGATGATGTGCCACTTGGTGCGGATGAAGATGAAAATGTGGAGCTTAAAAAAGTTTTAGAGCCACCTCGCTTTGATTTTAAGCCCTTAGAGCATTGGCAGTTAGCTGAGAAAAACGGTTGGATAGACTTTGCTGCTGGCCCAAAGCTCTCTGGTTCTCGCTTTTCTGTACTTAGAGGGCAGGGCGCAAAACTAGCAAGAGCTCTTGTTAATTACATGATTGATTTTAATTCTAGCCGTGGTTTTGAGCTTGTTAATGTGCCGTTTCTCGTTAGCTCTAATACGCTTTTTGGCACAGGACAGCTGCCAAAGTTTGCTGATGATTTATACAAAATAGATGATGAGGATCTATACCTGATCCCTACAAGCGAAGTGCCTGTAACAAATCTATATAATGATGAAATAATCGCAGAAAATGAACTGCCTATTAAAATGACTTGCTACTCAGCGTGTTTTCGCAAAGAAGCAGGCTCTGCTGGTAAGGATACTAGGGGCATGATCCGTCAACATCAGTTTGAAAAAGTAGAGCTTGTATGTATCACAAAGCCTGAGCAAAGTGATAAAGTCTTTGATGAAATGGTAGCTTGTGCTAGTGATTTGCTAAGCTCCCTTGGACTTGCTCATCGCCACATGCTGCTTTGTAGCGGCGACCTTGGATTTAGCGCAGCAAAGACCATAGATCTTGAGGTCTGGCTAGCTGGACAAGATAAATATAGAGAAATCAGCTCAGTCTCAAACACACGCGATTTTCAAGCTCGCAGGGCAAAAATCCGCTTCAAAGATGGCAAGAAAAATACGCTATGCCACACGCTAAATGGATCAAGCCTAGCTGTGGGCAGAACGCTAATAGCAATAATGGAAAACTACCAGCAAAAGGATGGAAGCATAAAAATCCCAGCCGTGCTAGAAAAATATATCTAAAGAGTATAAATGGCAGCAGATAATGAAATAATCATACTTGATGACGATCAAAAAGAAAAAAAAGATCAAAATGATCAAAATACACAAAATGAGTTTGGA
>SAMEA3663013__coassemble_781_pt1 | contig 16631 bp, 20 predicted proteins | sample SAMEA3663013__metabat2_high_PE_026 | metagenome-assembled genome bin SAMEA3663013 (sample SAMEA3663013) | pig gut metagenome | biome: pig gut; feature: pig-associated habitat; material: faeces | place: France | collected 2012 | reverse complement strand
AAATAGGCGGCATTACATCATAAATAGGGCTTAGCATTTGGCTTACTTTTTGGCATTCATCTAGGCTAACACCACCGCTTTTTGTGATATAAACTCTATAAATCGCGTGCCCATTTTCACTCACACTCTCAGTATCATATAGCTCGCAGCCAAGTTCTTTTATGATTTTTTCAATTTCACTCATTTTTGCCCCTTATTCTTTTGCTTTTTTGCCAGTTTTTAGCTCCATTTCAACCTTGGCAAAGAGCGCATCCATCGCATTTTGACGCTCTAAAATATCATCAAATTTAAAATGAAGCTTAGGTGCTCTAAACCAGCCCTCAGTTTCTAAAATAAAGTTTTGTATCACAGGGCTAACACGCTTTAAATGACTTAAAATATACGCCTGCTCACGCTCATCAAGCATCATTTTATCTAGATATACAAAAGCATCATAGCGACCCCTTTTACACTCCACATCAGTTACACAAAGCCCATGCAAAAGCTCATCATCAAGCGTGCTTAAAGCCTGTGGTATCAGCTCTTTTAGCACACTTTGCGTTCTTAGTAATTTTATTTGTGCTGGTGTCATTTTTAAAGCCTTTAACAATTTTTAAAAGCTGATTATAGCAAAAATTTTTTGAAGTTTTGAAAATCAGGGAATTCCAAGCGGAATTCCCTAAAAAAAGCAGAAATCACTGAGCCTTATACTGCTCTTCGTATTTTGAGCGTTCTATTTTGCCTTTTTGGCGAAGCTCTTTATACCACTCGTGGTGCAATATAAAAACCTCTTCTTCTTCTTTATAGCCGTGAATCATAGAGTGTATCGCTCCAGCAATGGCAAAGCAAGCCATGTAGATATGAACTAGCAAAAACACAGCGCAAACTATGCCAAGTGCGTTGTGAATTATCGCTGAGATGCGAAGCAACTCTATTTGGCTAATGCCAAAAATATCTCCGCCATTAAAGTCTAGAAAATACATCGCTGCGCCTGTAATTATCATCACAAGTCCACCCGGAAATGCTATCCAAAACCAGCTTTTTTGCCCAGCATTAAACTTACCAGCAGGCACTGGACGCTTTTTCTTGCTTAGATAGCCACCCACAATTAGCATCCATTTTATATCATAGATTGCTGGTAGCATGCGTTTTAGCCAGCTAAAAAGCAGCGGCAGCACAGCTATACAAAAGATAATTGTAGCTATGCCGTGAGCGTTTTTAGCAAATCTCACAAAAGCACCACCACCAAAGCTCTCGCCCCACATCATAATAGCACCAGTTGGCACCAAAATTATCCAGCTAATAGCTGCTAGTGCGTGCATAGCGCGAATAAAGGCGTTAAAGGCATAAATTTTTTTGCCGTGATGATCAAAGTGCTTTGGCCCAATAACTAGGTAATGTAAAGCAAATGCCACCACCACCGCAAGCACCAAAATCACAAGCGCATAGGCAAAATAATGCCCACCTTGTAAATTCACCCAAAGTGGCGCAAAGCCATCAGTGTAAGTATCTATGTTTAAAAGGCGAGCCTGCCCCCAAAGGGGGCTATCTTGCTGGTTTGACCCATCAGCAAAAAGCGGCGCTAAGCCAAGCAGTAGCCAAGATAAAAGTTTCATACCCTAGCTCCAGCTAGCTGCGCTAGATTTGCGTATTCGCCATTTAGGCTTAGATCATCGTTTTTGCGGTTTGCGTTTCTGCCTAGCACGCGTTTTCTATACATATTAGACACTTCTACAGCATCACCTACCAAAAGAGCATTTGTCGAACAAACAGCAGCACACATAGGAACCTTGCCCTCTGCTATGCGGTTTTGTCCGTATAGCTCACGCTCCTGCTCGCTATTTGTAGGCTCTGGGCCACCTGCGCACATGGTGCATTTATCCATAGCGCCTTTTATGCCAAAGGCACCGTCTCTTGGAAACTGTGGCGCACCAAAAGGACAAGCATATAGGCAATATCCGCATCCTATACACTCTTTTTTATCGTGAAGCACTATGCCATCTTCACGGATATAAAAGCATTTTACAGGACAAACCTGCGAACAAGGCGCATCTGTGCAGTGCTGACAAGCAATAGTGCTAGAAATCTCTCGCCCCTCTATGCCCTCATTTAGTGTGATTACCTTGCGGCGATTTATACCCACAGGCACTTCGTGTGCTGAGCTACAAGCTACTTGGCAAGCAAAACAGCTAGTACAGCGGTTAGTATCCACATAAAACTTCATTCTTGCCATGGCTATTTCCTCTCTTCATCAAAAAACTGCGTTTTAAACATACTTTGATCCTCGCAGCGCTCTAGCTGACAAAGACCAGCGTTAAACTCTGAAATCTGCGTAACAACATCAAAGCCGTAGTTTGTAACGATATTTGAGCTCTCGCCTATGGTATAAGGCTTAGTGCCCTCTGGATAGCGAGCTGAGAGATCTACTCCTTGCATCACGCCAGCGAAGTTATATGGCAAGCAAATACGATCAGGCGTAACAGAATGAGAGTAAATACATTTTACCTTTATCTTTGTGCCTTGTGGACTTTTTATCCACATGTATTCGCCATCAAGAATTCCATATTTTCCAGCCAAATCAGGATTTACATGCGCAAACATTTCAGGCGTGATATTTGCTAGGTATTTGCTTGTGCGCTCTAGCATACCAGCACCGCTTAGATTTACAAGGCGCATAGAGCTGATTATTACAGGGAAATCCTTGCTCCAATCCTGCGCTGTTTGCTCGCTAATAAACTTCGTAGAAACACGGAAATTTCGCTCTTGATCACCAAAAGTAGGATATTTTTCTACCAAATCTTTGCGTGGGCTGTGAATTGGCTCACGGTGTTTTGGAATAGGATCAACAAACTCCCAAACCATAGCCCTAGCCCTAGCATTTCCACACGGACTTACGCCTGCTTCTTCGCATTTTTTTAGGATTATGCCTGAGTAGTCCATACTCCAGCTTGGTCCCATTTGCGCTTTTTCTTCCTCAGTTAGTGTGATACCTAATACGCTTTCGATGTTTTCTTTAGTAATTTGCGGATAGCCACCTTTTACTTTTGAACCAGCGATTGTTACGCTCTCATCAGCTAGCTGGCTTACGCCATTATGCTCTAGGCCAAAGCGGTTTCTAAAGCCCATACCACCTTTCCAAACAGGAGTAGTTATATCATACATCACAGGTGTGCCAGGGTGGTTTTCATTCCAGCACGGCCATGGAAGTCCATAGTACTCGCCTGCTACTTCTGTGCCTTCTCTACCTTTTAGAGTATTTGGATCAAAGTTTTGCCAGTTTGCTTGGTGGCGTTTTAGACGCTCGGCGGTTCTGCCCACATTTCCTATGGTTTGAGTACATCTTGCGATTTCATTTGTAGCATCATCAGGCCAAACCCAGCTGTCTTTTACCTGCTCAATCTTGCCGTTTCTAAAGCCTAGCATCATGCCTTTTACATACTCATCATAAAAGCCAAATTTCTTAGCAAAAAGCATCATAATCTCTTGGTCTTGTTTTGCTTCAAATATAGGTTTTACGACCTGAGTACGCCACTGCGCTGAGCGGTTTGTAGCACTTACATAGCCGCTACTTTCAAACTGCGTGCTAGCTGGCAGGATATAAATGCCATCTTTTCTATCGCTAAGAATTGCTACTTCATTTACAAAAGGCTCAACTACAACAAGCATATCAAGCTTATTTATAGCTTCTTGAATTTTTGTAAGATGAGCCATAGAAGTAATTCCTGTGCCTTGAACCCAAAGCACACGCAGATTTCCACTTGAGAAGGTGTTTTCTTCTTTTAGCACACCTTGCCACCATTTTGAAAGAGAATATCCTTTTTCATTGCGCCAGTTTCTATCCTCTGGGTGCTTTTCATCGTAGTAGAAATACTCTTTAAAGTTTGTATTTTCTACCGGTTCGCCTAGTTTAGCTCGTGGCTCTTTTACGCTTACAGCAAAGCGTTTTACAAACTTCTCATAGTCTTGTCCCCAGCCCTGACAATAATGCTTCCATGCCCCGTCACCTAGACCATAATAGCCTGGCAAGCTATCAGCCAAGTTATTCATATCAGTTGCGCCTTGGACATTGTCGTGGCCACGGATAATATTACAGCCGCCGCCTTTTTTACCCATATTGCCAAGTACAAGCTGGATGATAGAGTAGATTCTAGTGTTTGAGCTACCAACTGAGTGTTGCGTAACGCCTAATGCCCAAGCTAGAGTTGAAGGTTTAGAAGTAGCAAAGATTCTAGTGATTTCTTCAAGTTGCTTAGCTGGAATTCCAGTTACATTTTCAGTTTCCTCTGGTGTCCATTTCTCGGCTTCTTTGCGGATTTCATCTATTGCGTAGGCCTGAGTGCGGATTACTTCTTTATCCTCCCAGCCGTTTTTAAAGATAAGATGAAGCATTCCATAACCAAATGCTATATCAGTTCCTGGGCGGATTCGCACATAATAATCAGCTTTTGCTGCTGATTTTGTATATACAGGATCAACTACTATTAGCTTAGCACCAGTTCTATCTTTTGCTTGTAAGATATGCTTCATAGCACCCACTGGGTTTGCTACAGCTGAGTTTGCACCTATTAGTAGTATTACTTTTGAGTGTTCGGTTAGATCACCAAAGTGATTTGTCATAGCGCCATAACCCCATGTATTGGCCACACCGGCCACTGTTGCGCTGTGTCAAATGCGTGCTACGTGATCTATATTATTTGTTCCCCAAAATGCCGCAAATTTGCGAAAATAAAAGGCTTGTTCGTTGCTAAACTTTGCTGAACCCAAAAACTCCACGCTATCAGGGCCATCTTGTTCTCTAATCTCAAGCATTTTTGCGCTGATTTCATCTACTGCTTGTTCCCAGCTTATGCGCTCCCATTTTCCATTTACTTTTTTCATTGGGAATTTTATGCGTTGTTTGCTTTTTGTAAGATCAATTTGATCTATACCTTTACAGCAGTGAGAGCCTTGTGAAATTGGGTGATTTATAGCCATTTCTTGGCGAACCCAAACGCCGTCTTGAACCTCTGCTTCTATGCCGCAACCTGCTGAGCAGATTGAGCAGATTGTGCGTACTGTTTTTGAGCCTGGATATGGATCAGGCACTTTTTGCTCGCTAGCTTGTGCGATTTTGTCGCTACTAGCACCAAAGGCTGTGCTAGCAGTAGCTCCAAGTGCTGCAAGCTTTAAAAACGAGCGTCTTGATGCATTTGCCATCATTTACTCCTAATAAGCGATTTTATAATATTGTTCCCACAAAGGCGTTTTGTAATAAAGCACTTCTTGCTTTTTGCTTTTGCCTTGTGGCACTGGGTTTTCATTTACATTTAGCTTGGCTGCTGTAGCTGCCGAAGCTACCGCTATAGCACCTACGCCAAGTGCCTTTTGCAAAAACTTTCTGCGGTTTTGTAGCACCATTTACCTCCTTATAAAATTTGGATTTCGTAGGAATTTTAGTATAAAATGTATTTATTAAATATTAAAAAATAAATTAGTTTTTTTTCTTAAGAAAAGTTTTATATTTTAGGGAATTCTAGAATTCTTAGAGAGCCTTAGGAATTCTAGTTTTAGGAATTCTAGATTTTGCTTAGGAATTCTAGAATTCCTTATGAATTCTAGCGAATTCTAGATTATAAATCAACTTCGCAGTAGCAGCAGTAAAAATAAAAGGTGCGGCACTTGCGTTTAGCGTGCCTGCGGCAGTGCGAAGATAGAATAACATAATTCATCAAGCGCTGCCGCAGAGCGGGTAAGCGTAAGAGCCCCACCAGCAAATTTTACAATCTGGCCGAATTAAAAAGATATAAATTCTCTACTGCGCTTTTTAAACACACAAGCCTTGCTATACCCAAACTGGCGAGCTTTTGCTATGGTTTTATCCATATTTGCGCCAACTTGTTCTACGCTGTGAGCGTCGCTTGAAAAGGTAATAGGCGCATCAAAATCAGCCAAAAGCTCCAAAATCTCATCGCTTGGATAAAGCTCGCTGCAAGGTTTGCGCCAGCCAGCCGAGTTTAGCTCCACGCAAACGCCGGCTTCTTTTATAGCTTTTATAGCTGGCTGGGCTAGGATTTTTATCTCTTTTTTGGGGCGGTAATTAAATACCTTTATAAGATCAATATGACCTAAAATATCAAAGCGTCCGCACCTTGCAGATCTTGCAATGGCTTCAAAATACTGCGAGTAGAGCTCATCAATATCCTTGCCCTCGTAGCTTCCTATAAAAGCAGGATTGTCAAAGCCCCAAAAGTCTAGAAAATGAACTGAGCCGATAAGAAAATCGCATTTGCTATTCATCACCCTTGGGCTAAAATACTTCTCATCATCCATAAAATCAACTTCGTAGCCTAGCAAAATCTCCATTTTGCCCCTAAAATGCTCTGCTGTCTCTCTCATCAAATCCTCATAAAAATCAATCTGCGCCTCGCTCATGCGGTACTCTGGCTCAAAGGGCATAAAAGCGTGATCTGCAAAGCCGTAGTATTTGCATCCTAGCTCATAAGCACGGCTTGCAAGGGCTAGTGGAGTGCCTGTGGCGTGATTACAAAGCGGAGTGTGATTGTGAAGGTCAATTAACATTTTTTACCTTTATTTATCTAAAATTTGAGCATTGTATTTAAAAATTTAAGCGATTGTAGCATAATTTTACTTTGATTATTTTATTTGGCGGCTAGAAAATTCTAGAATTCCCTAGGAATTCCCTAGGAATTCACAGGAATTCATAAAAATTTTAGGGCAATTTTGCTACTCTTTGTGCCCTAAAAAATTAAAAGTTAAAAAATGAAAGAAAAAATAAAAAAATACGCAGCGCAAGTCATCTCCACGATAAATGATAAAAGCCTTTATCACTACGCAGCTAGCCTTAGTTTTCATAGTGTGCTTGCACTTATTCCTTTTTTGTTTATTTCGCTCTCGCTGTTTTTCCAGCTACCAAGCTTTAAAGAACACTCGCTAGCTATCCAAAACTTCATTGCTAGCTCGCTTTTGCCAACAAATGCTGAGCAGTTTAGCAACTATTTAGAGAGCTTTTTGAGTAATAGCTCTCATCTAGGGCTTATGGGTGTGATTGCGATGATTTTTACTACTGTGATGTTTTTTACTGATTTTGAGTATGTTATCACAAGGCTTTCAGCAACGAAGCCTAGAAGCTTTTTTATGCGACTTAGTATTTTTTGGACTTTGCTTACGCTGATGCCCTTAGGACTTGCTTTTAGCTTGTGGCTTTCAACCTTTTTAAATGATTTTATAAAACAGCTTGATATGGGGATAAACTTCTTTGAGATTTTGCCTTATATTATTATTTGGGCGATATTTGGCATCACTTATGGAGTGTGTATAAACCGCAAATTGCTAATAAAAGATATTTTTTTAAGCTCTTTTTTAGCATCAATTGTCTGGAATATCTCAAAACTGCTGTTTGTAAGCTATGCATTTTACAACAAAAACTACACTAGCATTTATGGTTCTATGTCTATTTTGCTATTTTTCTTTTTGTGGCTGTATGTCTCGTGGATAGTGTTTTTGTTTGGGTTAAAATTTTTGATTAAATTAAGTGAGGTACATGATGAGCAAGGGGTTTAAAATCGGCTTTTTTGATAGTGGTGTAGGCGGGCTAAATGTGCTTTATGAAGCCTTTTTGTGCCTGCCAAAGAACACTAGCTTTGTTTATTATGCCGACCATGACAATGTCCCTTATGGAAATAAAAGCAGTGGAGAGATAAAAAACTTATTATTTCATGCTTTGCGCTTTTTAAAGCTAGAAGGCTGTGATGCTATAGTAATAGCCTGCAACACCGCTAGTAGCGTGGCTAATAAAGAGTTTCGTGCTAGTTTTGGCGTGCCGATAATAGCGATGGAACCAGCCATAAAGCCAGCCATCGCAAACTACCCTGAATCTAGAATTCTCATTACCGCCACGCAAGCAACGATAATAGGTGAAAAGCTAAAAAATCTGCTTGATAACCTAAATGCTAAAAACTGCGATTTGATGGCTTTGCCAAGACTTGTTTCTTACGCTCAAGCAGGTGATTTTCGCTCGGCTGGGGGCTATCTTTCTACCATAGGGCTATATAAATATGATGTCGTGGTGCTAGGATGCACGCATTTTAACTACTTTAAAAAAGAGATGAAATTAGCAAATTTAGGACTTGATTTTGTTGATGGCAACTTTGGCACTATTCGCCACCTAGCGCACACCATTGGTGTAGATCTAGGCAAAAACAAAGCAGATATAGCAGAGCTTATGAAAAAAACTAAGTTTTTTATCTCAAATCTAGAAATCACGCCTAGCGAAATTCCGCTATTTGAAAAGTGCCTAGCTCGCGCTAAAATGAGCAGGTCAATTAAATAAGAATTCTAGAATTTCTAGAAATTTTGCTATAATTTTGGCAATTTAGGCTTGGGTCCAAGCATTTTTAAAAATGGATAAAAACATGAAATCACTAATTTATTTAAACGAGCTAAGGGCTGGTTCTGGCGAGGTTGGAGAGGCACTGCTAGCAAAGTTTTTGCTAGCTTTTTTGCAAGCTGAAAATAAGCCTGAGTATATAATCTGCGTAAATGAAGCCGTGCGACTAAGCACTGAGCGAGGCAGAGTGGGATATGCTGCGCTAAAAGAGCTAGAACATGTAGGGCTAAAGGTACTAAGCTGTGGAACTTGCTTAGAGGCTTACAAACTAACTGATAAACTAAGCATAGGTACTATCTCAAACGCTGTAGAAATCGCAAATCTGCTAAGCTCACATAAACAAATAACGCTATGAAATACGAAAATAAAGAGCTGATGAAATACGCGCGCTGCGCTGGCTGAGCTGCTAAGATAGGTCCGGGGGATCTAAACAATATGTTAGCAGAGCTCAGCTTAGCTGATGAGCGTGTGATTAGCGGTGTAAATACTAGCGAGGATGCTGGAGTTTTCGTGCTTGATGAGAGTAGGGCGCTAGTGCAGACCTTAGATTTCATCACGCCTATTGTAGATGATCCATTTATCTTTGGGGCTATTGCTGCCGCAAACTCTCTAAGCGATGTTTTTGCTATGGGTGGCGAGGCGCTTAGTGCTATGAATATCATTAGCTTTGATGAGGGGCATTTTGGAGCTGAGGTTTTTAGCGAGATTTTAGCCGGTGGGGCTAGCAAGGTGAGTGAGTGCGGAGCTGCGTTAGTTGGCGGACATAGTGTGAGGGGTGCTGAGCTTTTTTATGGGCTTAGTGCGACTGGCGTGGTTCATCCAAAGAGCTTTTGGGCAAATAACACAGCAAGAGCCGGTGACGTGCTAATCCTTACAAAGCCGCTTGGTTCTGGTGTGCTTAGCACTGCGCTAAAAAACGGCGCTTTAAGTGATGAGCTGCGTGATGAGATGATAGAGCAAATGTGCACTCTAAATCTATACGCTATGCGTGCTATGCGTGATTTTAGCGTGGGGGCGTGCACGGATATTACTGGATTTGGCTTACTTGGGCATATGAGCGAGATGTTAAATCCTAGCATTAGCTTTGAGCTTAGCTTGGCTGCTGTGCCTTTAATGCGTGGTCTAAAAGAGATGATAGCGCAGGGCTTCGTGCCTGGTGGGACTAGCGCAAATGAGAGTTTTGCTAGCGCTTTTGTAGAAAATGCTAGCAAGGGTGATATAACAGCATTTTATGATGCGCAGACCTCTGGTGGATTGCTGATAGCCTTGCCTAGCAAAGAGGCAAATGCGGCGCTAAGGGCTTTAAAAGACGCTGGCTGTGAGCATGCTAGCATTATAGCGCAGGTTCTACCAAGGGCTAAATCAGCGCCTATAAAAATCATATAAGCAAATTTTAGAGAATTTTTAGTAAGTTCTAGTTTTGAAATCTTGTTTTTAGGGTGAATTTTAAAAAATTTTGCTAGAATTGCGGTTTTAGTTTTTAGGATTTTTAGAATTCCCTACTATGTCATCCTCGGGCTTGACCCGAGGATCTCTATATGGAATTCTAAAATTCCTTTGTTTTTCTAGGGGTTAGGGGGTTTCTTTTTAGGAATTTTAGATTAGGAATTTTAGAATTCCTGTCATCCCCTATCCCCTTTGGGGGATCTATATGGAATTCTAAATTTATTTGTGATGAGATCCCCCGGTCAAGCCGGGGGATGACATAAAACTTAGGAATTCTAGAATTCCTAGCTATTTTGGAGGGTAAAGCTATCTGGTGATACTCACGGACTTCAAATCCGCTGGCGGGGTGGTTGACCATCTCGCGGGGAGTTCGATTCTCTCACTCTCTCGCCAAAGTAACTTTTTTAATTATTTTTTAATTAGCTTTCAATTTGTAAAAATTGTTTTTAATTATGAAAATATCGCTATTTCAGTTGTTTTTAATTATCCATTTTTTATACTTTGATATGAAATTGATTTGTTTGCATTGGGTATTTTATTAGGTATCTTTTGGGAACATTAGGTATTTTTTCAAAAAAAAGGATAAATATGGGTAAAGTAGCAAAAGTTTTCTTGCAGGATAAAGATCTAAGAAATTTAACACCAAAAGAAAAAATGTATCTTAGAGCTGTGGGCAGTCCAAAAGAGCTCTATGTAAAAGTCTATCCTAGTGGAATTAAAACTTTCGTTTTAAAAGTAAATGCTAAGTATTTGAAAATCAAAGAATTTAGAGCTGGATTGTATAGTGTAGCTGAAGCAAGAAAAGAAGCTTTAGAGCTTTTAAAAAAGATCGAAACTGGAGTTAGTGTTGGAAATCTCTTTGGAAAATCTAAAAAATATCAATATGGCAATTTATTCAAGCTATATTTGGAACAAAAGAAAAGACAAGTTACAAGCTCAGAATATTTAAGAAGCATAGAAAATACACATAAAAAATATATTTTGCCAAGCTTTGAAAACCGAGATATCAAGACGATAAAATATAGCGAAATTTTAGAAATTTTAAATGCTATATTCATCCCAAAAAATCATAATATGCCAAGAATAGAGACTATCCATAAGCTGATTGACAATATAAATGGAGTTTTTAAGCTGGCACAAAAAGATAGATATATTTCTTTTAACGATATAGCTTTTTTACACCAAGAATTCCCTACAAGAGAAAAATTTAATAAGTTTAATGGTCTAGATGGCAGATATAAAGCTATCACTAATATAGATCTACTAAAAGATTTCTTGCTAGACTTAAAGCTTTGTGGTAATATTGATTTACAAACCAAAAGAGCTATTTATTTACAGATACTCACAGCAAACCGCCCTTTTAATACAGTTAGTGCAAAGTGGAGTTATATTGATTTTGATGAAGGAGTTTGGAATATTCCATTTTATGAAATGAAAACAAGAGTAGCACATAAGGTAGCTCTTAGCTCTTATGCTATTAAAATACTAAAAGAACAATATCTTTTTAGCAAAAACTCTACTTTTGTGTTTCCATCTTTTAGGGAAACAAAAAGTGGACATTTAAATAGAGATAGCATAGGTAAAGCTATTAGAACCAGCTTGTCTAAGGGGAAATATGTTGGATTGGCTACCAGCCACGGATTTCGTGCTACTTTTAAGACGATTTGTTCTACACACGAAGCCGAGCTTTTAAAAATAGGTATAGGCGAAAAAGTAATTGAAGAGTGCTTGGCGCATAAAGAAAGCAATGAAATAATCTATTCGTATGAAAGAGCAAAAGCAACGCTGGAACAAAAAATAAAACTTATGCAGTGGTATGGAGATTTTTTGAATAAAATTTGTGCTTTTTTTGAGTAAAATTTAACTTTTTAATTTTGTAAAGCCAAAAAGTCCAAAATCCATTTTCATAGGACAAGCTAAAACATTGATTTTATAATGATTTAAATATATAGTATTTTTAATTTTTTAGCTATATGTGGGTGTAGTAAATTTTTCAAGCCTTTAAACAATGAAATAGTAAAGTCGTTTTAAAAAAAATTAACAAAAATAAGCAAATTTTTTGTCCGCTAGGACAAATCATATAATTTTTTATAGGTATTAAATGATGATATAATAATCATTTGAAGGTATTTCATAATTTTTATAACTCAAAATCATAGAAAAAAGTAGGAGTAAATGCTTATATATTCATTATTTGAAGTCATTTTGCTAGTTGTCCCACTTGGATTTTTTTAAAAATACTATGAAATGCTTATATATTCATTATTTGAAGTCATTTTGCTAGTTGTCCCACTTGGATTTTTTTAAAAAATACTTTGTAATGTTCTTATATTCATTATTTGTGGGTCTAGTCACTCTTTTAGCTTGGACAAAATTTTTCAAATAAAATTAGCATTTTTAAACTTCTCTTTTTGGTGTAAAAAAAAGAAAATAAAAAGGGAGTTTTTAGTATAATCTTCTACATAAATGTAGTTTTTCGATAACAGAATAATATAAAAAAGGGTAACTGATGATGACAGATCAGCAAAAAATCATCATTGATGAAGAGCTAAAAAAAATAGGGGCAAAGCTGGATAACTATGATGATTTTATAGAATATTGTAAAAATCGTGGTATGTTTGGTGATGATGTGCCTTTTTATAATAGGGTGGTTTTTACACGCCCAAATATAAGGAAACTTTATAAAGAGTTTAGAAGTCCTATAAAACAAGCCTCTAAGCTTTTAGGGTTAACTTATAAAGAGTTGGGAGAACAAATAGGTTACACTGAGGCTGCCTTGATAACTGCTGTTATGAAAGGCAAGATAAGTAATCCTATGCTTAAATCTATAGAACTTTTATTGGAAAATCACAATTTGAGGGAAGAAAGAAAAAGAGATAATACACTTTTTAATGATACAATAAAAAAGATTTTACAGGATAACTAAATAACAAAAAACATTTATTTTCTATCTTTCAGTTAAAATTAAGAAATATTCTTTTATAATTCGCCTGAGCTTAAAAACAGGAGGCGAATATGCGAAGAAAAATATCTACAATTCAAATTCAGTGCGAAAATCCAAAAACTATAATTGATGAAGAACTAAAAAAACTTGATGCTAATCTTGGAGATAACTACGATCATTTTATAGAATATTGTAAAAATCGTGGACTATTTGGCAATGATACACCTTACAGATCAATAGGATTTTTTTCTAGAGAAAACATAAGAAAGTTATACAAAGAGTTTAGAAACCCTGTTAAACAAGTCTCAGCACTTTTAGGTCTTACTTACAAAGAACTTGGAAAGCAAATAGGCTATACTGGTATGGCATTAACTAATGCTGTTGTGCGTGGTGAATTAAGTGTTCCTATGCAAAAAGCTCTAGAGCTTTTTTTAAAAAATTATGATTTAAAAAAAGAGATTGAAAAACAAAAAATTGTTTTTAATTTAGCTATTAAAGCTATGAGTAGCTAAAAAAGGAAAAAAAGATGGAACAATATTTAAAGTCAAAAGAAGTAGCGCAAATGCTAGGTGTAAGTGAGATATATTTAGCAAAAATGAGAAATTCTAAATATAACACTGAAAAAGATGGTACTCTAAAGAAATCATTTTTTATGAGCAAGAAGCAATAGAAAAATGGCTTAAAGCAAAGCAAGTAGAAAGTTTAAAGAAAATAAGCTAGTGGAGTTAACTATGGCTTGGGAATATCCAGCAATCGTAATTGATGGCGAGACAACTATGACAAAAGAGCAAGTTAAAGCTGAATTTGGTTTTTCTTTACAAGCGCAAGCAGAAATGCGTATGGAGAAAAATAGATTAAATCCTCACAAAAGAATTCCATTTATCAAACAGGGCAAAAGAATTTATTATTTGCGAAGTGAAATCATTAGGTGGCTAAAAAGTCTAGAAAATAAATAGGTGATTTACATTGCTGGCACAATGTAAATCTAGAGCTCCATTATAGAAAGGAGATTTCTTTCATATGAATATGGGCATTATAACAAAAAATATTAAAAAAATCAAGGATAACGAAGCCAAAAGTAGCTTTTTGGATAATTTTGGCTGCCTGCCTCGTGGCTCTTTAACTATGATTTATGCTGGTGCTTATACTGGCAAAAGCTCGTTTATGACAGCACTAGCTAGGGATATAGTAAAAAATAAAAAAGAAATCTCTTATTATCACATAGATGGCGATAACACACTAGATATAGCGCAAGATCGTGGCATAGATATAATAGAGGATGAGTTTTCTAATTTTCATTATGAAATTGTTACTGACAAACCTAAAAAAGATAGATTTGAATTTTTAAAACAAATTACCCAGTGCGATGCTAGCGAGCTTAAAAATTCTCTGATTGTGATTGATAGTGTAAAAGATTTTTTCATTGGCGATATGACAAAAGACAAAGATGTAAATCATTTTATGGAGATTTTAAAAGTCATCACAGCCAAAGGTGGCACAGTCGTTATCTTGCATCACCAAACAAAGCAAATTGGCGAAGAAAACAACAAAGCTTGGAAAGGTTCTACAACATTTAACGATAGTGCTGATAATACTTATTATGTCTCATCAATAAAAAAAGAAAGACAAATGATTATTAGCTTGGAAGTGATAAAAAAGAGAGCAAATATAACAAATCAATCATTTGTAATCTACAAAGAAACGCATAAGATTAAAAAACTTGATAAAGATGAGTTTGCTATTGAATTCCTAAGCGATAAAGAACGATACACTATTGAAATAGCAAAAGAAATCATAGATGAACGCTTAAAAATTACTCAAAGTGAATTATCTAGCGCAGTAAAACAAAGAGCAGATATTGCTGGCGTGCTAATCGTAGGCGATAATAAAAAGTGGAAGCTTTTTGATAAATTTAATGGAAAGTTTTGGCGCATAGATAATTCAAAAACCGCTACAAAAAAAGTATTTTATCCTATTCTAAGTGAGAATTTCAAAATAGCACAAGAGAAGAAAGAGCAATATCTGCAAAAACTTGCAGATCTTAAAGCAGGTGATAGGTTGCCTATATCTCTTAGCAAACTTGGAAAATCTATGCGACCACACTTAAACGCCAAAGAGGTAGAAAAGCTTTTAATAAACGATATTATGCTTGATGATAAGGGGCAAAATATTGTGGACATCATCACTAAGGATTAAAAATGAAAAGAAGTAAAAATTTTGAGCATCCAGTGGTTAAAACATCTAAGTTTTTAAGACTTACTTATAAAGAGCTTGGAGAGCAAATAGGATATACTGAATATGCGCTAAAAACATCTGTGAGCGAAAATAAAATTAGCGATCCTATGAAAAAAGCTTTAGAACTTCTTATGCGAGCTATCGCAGCAGAGAGCTTAGCAAATAATAAACAGCTGGAACAACTTAAGAATAATTTAGGAAAGGCTATTAAGACATTAAAAGCTTTACAAGAAGAAGTTGACATACTAAGGGCTACAAGAATAGATTTTAAAGTTAATAAAGATGAGCTTGCTCTAGAACTTTTAAATGATAAAGAACGATACACAATTCAAATAGCTAAAGAAATTATAGATGAACAACCAAAGATCACTCAAACTGAATTAACGATTGCTATAAAACTTAGAGCTAAAAGTGCTGGTATTGATATAGTGGGCGATAACAAAAAGTGGAAACTATTTGATAAATTTAATGGAAAGTTTTGGCGCATAGATAATTCAAAAACCGCTACAAAAAAAGTATTTTATCCTATTCTAAGTGAGAATTTCAAAATAGCACAAGAAAAGAAAAAGCAATATCTGCAAAAACTTGCAGATCTTAAAGCAGGTGGTAGGTTGCCTATATCTCTTAGTAAATTCGGTAATTATATATGGCCACATCTAAACGCCAAAGAGGTAGAAAAGCTTTTAATAGATGATATTGTGCTTGATAATAAAGGACAAAATATCGTGGACATCATCACTAAGGATTAAAATGTATAGCGGTAAAAAAGTGTTGGATGTTTGCTGTGGTGGGCGAATGTTTTACAAAGACAAACAAGATGAGCGAGTGCTGTTTTGCGATAAAAGAGAGCTAGACACTACGCTTTGTGACGGCCGTAAGTTTGTAGTAAAGCCTGATATGCTAGCAGATTTTAAAAATCTACCTTTTGATGATGAGAGCTTTGCGCTAGTGGTTTTTGACCCACCGCATTTGCTAAAAGTAGGCGATAGTGCTTATATGGCACTTAAATACGGAAAATTAACTCCAGAGTGGAAAGCAGAGCTTGGCCGTGGCTTTGATGAGTGCTGGCGAGTGCTAAAAAGTGGTGGCACGCTTATATTTAAGTGGGCTGAGATTGACATAAAGCTTAGCGAGATATTAAAGTGCTTTTCACAAAAGCCACTAATCACGCAAAATACAGCTAATAAGTCGCATTGGTGCGTGTTTTTTAAATAAGGAGACTAAAAATGTATGTAGGCAAGAGAGAAAAATTCTATCAAATTACAAAGCGGTCTAGTAATCTTGGTGAAAGCGAGTGTAAAAGTATTTTTATATATGCAGAAAAAGATAAGATGTCAGCTTTTAACGATGCTTTAGTTATGCTCAAAGATCACTTAATGGAACATAAGTATATTTATGAATATGACGGTAAAACAATAGATGAGTTGATTGAAAGCAACATCTCAAGCAATGAAAATGTCTTAGCGCATACTTATTATTATAGAGATATTTATGGTCGCAGACAAGAAGTCAAATTTTATTTGATGGAGCTTTACTTGATAGAAAATAGATTTTAAAAGCTCTCTTTGGTGTAATTTTTACAATACAAAATAAGATTTTTAAAAATATATAAAACTTTTTTTAATGTATTTAATTATAAAA
>SAMEA3663013__coassemble_766_pt1 | contig 17071 bp, 16 predicted proteins | sample SAMEA3663013__metabat2_high_PE_026 | metagenome-assembled genome bin SAMEA3663013 (sample SAMEA3663013) | pig gut metagenome | biome: pig gut; feature: pig-associated habitat; material: faeces | place: France | collected 2012 | reverse complement strand
AGTGGGCAAGCCTCACTACTTTTTATAAGGACTACGCCCTAAACCCTTGGAGTCCTAAAACCCAACTAAAATTTGAGGTATTTTTAGTCTTAGGAATTCTAGAATTTATTCTAGAATTCTAGAATTTGCCTCTAGATTTTGCCTTAGGAATTCTAGAATTCCCTACGCTAGTTCGCCACTTAGCAACATGCGCTGTGCGCTTGTGATGCGAACATCACGAACCTTGCCAAGTAGCTCTTCGCTACCATTTACTGCCACAGCAAAGTTATTATCACTTCTGCCAGCCGCCTTTCCGCCAGCTCTTAGCTCATCAAAATACACGCTCATCACCTCACCTACCTTAGCGTTTGTGATATCATCAAGTATTTCATTATGGCGAGATTGCAAGTGACTTAGACGCTCGCTAGCGATTTTTGGCTCTATTTGTTCCATATTTGCAGCCGGAGTTAGCGGGCGAGGCGAGTATTTGAAGCTAAAAATCTGCTCAAAACGCACCTTTTCAATGACATCCATGGTGTCTTTAAAGTCCGCATCGCTCTCTCCAGGGAAAGCCACGATGATATCAGTGCTGATTGAGAGTTTATCACCACAAAGCTCTCTTAATCTGCTAGCTCTATTTAAAAACCACTCTTTGCTGTAGCCTCTTTTCATCGCTTTTAAAATAGCTGTTGAGCCTGATTGTAATGGCATGTGAATGCTTTTGCAGATTTTTGGCTGAGTGCTAAAAACTTCAAGGAATTTATCATCCATGTGAAGTGGATGCGGGCTAGTAAAGCGAATTCGCTCAATGCCCTTTATCTCGCAAAGTTCGCAGAGTAAGTCGCTAAAATCTATTTTTTCTTGCTCGCTAGAAAAGCGTTTGCCGTAGTTATTTACATTTTGTCCTAGTAAGCAAATCTCTTTTGCCCCACTTTCAGCCACCTTTCTAGCCTCGGCTAAAATAATGCTTTTTGGCACGCTTAGCTCGTCGCCTCTGGTGTGTGGCACTATGCAGTAGGTGCATTTTTTATCACAGCCTACCATGATGTTTATGTAGCTTTTGTATGGATTTGAGCTATACGAGTTTTCAAACTCAAAGTTTGTTTCGTCATTTTCTATGCTCGTTCGCACAAAGCGTGGTGTAGCAACAGCCTCTTTGATAAGGCTTACATTTCTAGCCCCAAGCACGAAGCTTACATACGGCGCGCGCTTTATTATAGCCTCTCCAAGGTGAGAGGCTGTGCAGCCACACACACCAAGCTTCGCTCCACTTTTCATATCTTTGTGAAGTGCGCCTAGTTCGCTAAAGAGCTTTTGAACTGGTTTTTCACGCACAGAACAAGTGTTAATCAGCACTAAATCAGCATCATTTGGACTATCACAAAGCTCATAGTCGTCTTTTAGCTGTGAGATGAAATGCTCTGAGTCTTTGACATTCATCGCACAGCCAAGCGTGCGAACAAATAACTTCAAAGTATATGTACCTCGTAGCAATAGTCGTTTTCATCAAGTCCGTATTTTACTATGCGGTGATAGACGCTAAAGCCCTTTTTCTCGAAGTTTTCTACCAAAGAAATTAGCTGTTTATGGGTGTTATCTCTATCAAAATAGTAGATTTTCTCGCCTTCTTTTTCTAGGTCTTGTTCGATTTTATCAATGCTAATGCTGGCTTTTGGCTTTGATTTAAGCTCAGTTCTTGCTAGTTTTAACTCCATTTGCCACCCTTTTTTTTAAAATTTTAAAGCGCAAATTATAGCAAATTTGCCTTAAAATTTTATTTAACTTTAATAAAATTAAGCTATAATTGCGTTCTTGCTTTTAAAAATTCCCAAAAATTTTAAGGTGTAAAATGGAAAAAATCGCAGATATAATAGAATCAATAGCAAATGAAAAAGGACTAGAATACGCAGATGTCGCTGAGCGCATAAAAACAGCCTTTATCCAAACAGCCAAAAAAGTAATAGGCGAAGGGCTAGAATACGATGTCCAAATAGACAAAGCCAGCAAAGAACTGCGCCTTTATGAGCATATTTTAGTAGTCGCAGATGATGATGAGAGGCTTGATGAGACGCATTTTATCAGCCTAAAAAAAGCTAGGCAAATTGATAAAAGCCTAGAAATCGGCGATTCTTTAAACTACGAACTAAACCTAGAAAACTACGGCCGCACCGCAGCTGCTGCCCTCTCAAAAGAAATAGAATACCACATCGGCAAGCTAATTGATGATAAAGTGTATGAAAAATACACCGCTTTAATAGGCAGCTTAGTAATCGGCGTGGTTACAAGCGTGGGAAATGACGAGACGACCTTTGTAGAAGTTGGCGAGACAAAAACGCTAATGAGCCGCAAAAACCGCATAAAAGATGAAAAATTCAAAGTCGGCGATACCATAAAAGCACTCATTCGCAGCGTGCATTTTGACAAGCGTTTGGGTATCAAAATCGAGCTTACTCGCACCTCGCCAAAGTTTTTAGAAGCTCTTTTAAAAGCTGGGGTACCTGAGATAAAAGAAGGTAGCGTAATCATTCAAAATAGCGCAAGAATTCCTGGCAAAAAGGCAAAAGTAGCGTTCTTTTCAACCAGTCCAAATGTAGATGCTGTAGGCACTGCTGTGGGCGTAAAAGGCGTGAGAATAAACGCTGTTAGCAAAGAACTAAATGGTGAAAACATAGACGCAATCGAGTATAGCGCAGACCCTGCGATTTTTGTCGCGCGCGCGCTTAGCCCAGCTCGCATCATCAGCGTAAAAATCGAAGATAAAAAAGCTGTGGTAATGATAGACGCTGAACAAAAAAGCAAAGCCATAGGCCAAGCAGGCATAAATATCCGCCTAGCTAGCATGCTCACAGGCTACGAAATAGAGCTTATTGAAAGCGGCAGCAGCGAGCACAAAGACAACGAAGAAGGCCTAAAAAATCTAAAAGCTCTTTTTGGCGAAGAGTGATTTTAGGTATTTTGCTCATTTTGCTTAGGAATTCTAGATTTTATTTTAGGAATTCTAGATTTTTATTCTAGGAATTCTAGTTTTCTGGGGGTTAGGGGGTGTCTTTTAAGCAAATTCTAGAATTCCTAGTGATTTTGCCTAGGAATTCTAGAATTTTTAACTAGGAATTCTAGATTTATTCTAGGAATTCTAGATTTTGCCTTAGGAATTCTAGTTTTCTGGGGGTTAGGGGGTTTCTTTTAAACAAAATCTAGAATTCCCCAGTTTTTGTCATCCCCCAGCTTGACTGGGGGATCTCTATAGGAAATTCTAGAATTCCCTAAAAAATACCCCCTAACCCTCAACCAGCGGATGTGAAACAAAAAAAAACGCAGATAAAACAAGAGAATTCTAGATTTTTGCGAGGTTTTAGGGCCCCAAGGGTTTAGAGCGTAGCCCTTATAAAATTTGCGGGGCTAGCTTATCCAGCCTAAAAGCGAGCAAAAATCTAGAATTCCCTAAGCCTTGTGTCATCCCCGACCTGACTTTCTTTGTCATCCCCCAGCTTGACTGGGGGATCTCATCACAAAATAGAGATCCTCGGGTCAAGCCCGAGGATGGCATAGTAAGGAATTCTAGAATTCCCTAAAAAATACCCCCTAACCCCCAACCAGCGGATGCGAAGCAACCAGCGGATGCGAAGCAAAAAAAACGCAGATAAAGCAAGAGAATTCTAGATTTTTGCTGGGTTTTAGGGCCCCAAGGATTTGGGGCGTAGCCCTTATAAAATTTGCGAGCTAGGCTTATCCAGCCTAAAAGCGAGCAAAAATCTAGAATTCCAAAAATAAATCTAGAATTCCCAAAAATAAATCTAGAATTTCTAATGGTTTTTGCTTAGGAATTCTAGATTTGATTTTTATATTTTTAAAAGAGCGTTTTCTTTTAGTCGCACGCTCATGCCGGTGTGCTTTTCTTTATCTTTGTAGCAAACATCAAAAAATGCCGAATATAGCTTAAAAAACCTAGCCCAGCTTTTAAAAGAGGTTTTTCTTATCCCCCAGTCTTTGCCAAAATGAGCTATCATTTTTGAGTTGATTTTGTTTATCTCAGCAAAACCCTCAAAGCCAGCGCAAGCCCAAATAAGAGCTTTTAAAAAGTCATCTTGTTCGCTCTTATCTACTTTGTTTTGTATTTTTTCTTTTGCTTGTATTTTTAGCTCAGGTGCTTTTAGCAGATGAAAAGTAGTAAAAATCCCAGCAAAATCATGGTCACTCTTACTCTCGCCAAAGCCTAAGACCTCACGCCCCAAATCAAGTAGCTTAAAGACCAAATGTCTAAAATCACTATCGCTAGTAACCAAAGCAAAGTGCGTGATATCAGTCCTTTCATACGCCATTTGCAAACAATCCAAGCTAAGGCGCAAATCGCTAGAGTTTTTAAGCCCTTTGTGAAAAATCTGCACAGGCTCTATGCCAAACTTGTCTAAAATTTGGCTCCAAGGTGTAGAAATCTGCCAGTTTGCGTAGGCTTTTTTAGAACACACATTAAAAGGCTCTAAGGCTGAAATAATCTGTGGCAAAAACGATACCGGAACATTTTCACAATCAATAAATAAAGCGCATTTGGAAGTTTGCATTGTGCTTTTACTCCAGTTTTTGCTTAAATTATAACAAAAAAAGAATAAAAATAGTCAAAATAAATAAAAAAACCTCCAAGCCCACAAAGGACTTGAAGGTGGTATTTGACTTATCGAATGTCAAGGCGAATTATAGCCAATAAAAACTTAAAATTTTCTATAATTTAAAAATTTGGTTGCGAGGGCAGGACTTGAACCTGCGGCCTCCGGGTTATGAGCCCGACGAGCTACCAACTGCTCTACCTCGCGATAAATAAGAAAGATTTTTTTTGTGGATGGGGTAGGAGGATTCGAACCTCCGAATGTCAGGACCAAAACCTGATGCCTTACCGCTTGGCGATACCCCAACGATAAAAAGACTGGAATTATAATGAGTTTTTTAGCTTTTGTCAATTAAAATTAGCTTAAATTCTTATATTTTAGCCAAAAATGCTTGAATTTTAATCTAGAATTCTTACATTTTAGCCAAAAATGTTTGAATTTTAATCTAGAATTCTCATTTCTCAAGCTCTAAACGCATCAAAATCAAATCCTCGCCTTTTATCACCACAAGCTCTCTGCTACCACACATCGGGCAGACAAACTCATTTGCCATGATAGTGCCCTCTCTGCCACACTGGCAGCAACGCACGATGATATCTTGGATTTCTATTATTAGCTCAGCATCACTACAATGCCCACCTACTTTAAAAGCATCAAAGGCCTTTTTTAGATAGTGCGGCTCTACTCCACTTAACTTGCCGATTTGGATTTCTACTCTTTTTACAGACGATGCACCTTGTTCTGTGGCATTAGTATCACATACTTTTAGCAGGTCTTGGACTATTGATAATTCATGCATTTTTTATCCTTTTAACAAATTCTAGGCAGTAACTCGCCCTTTGGCTCATCTAAAAATCTTTTTGATCCATAAATATTTTTTAGCCTAACGCCCTTAAAATCAGCGCAAAACTCACCGATAATCTGCGCAGCTAAATTAAACTCTTTTAGTACCTTTAACGCAATTTGGCTCTCATCTTCGCTTACAGCTAGCACAAAAGTACCTTCATTTGCCAGCTCATACGCCTCAAAGCCAAGTAACTCGCAAACCCCCATAACCTCAGCACTCACAGCGACTTTTTCTTCACACACTTCTATGCCACCACGCACCCTAGCCCACTCGTGTAAAACAGCACTAAGTCCGCCTCTAGTCGCATCTCTCATCGCTAGTGGTCTAACGCCTGCGTTATAAAGGCTTTCAACCACAGCATTTAGAGCAGCGCAGTCGCTACTAAGCAAGCTTTGCAAACCATGCCTGCTAGCCATCAAGGCTGCTCCGTGCCTGCCTATATCGCCACTTAGCAAAATTTTTATCTTTTTTTCAGGGCTTGCTGATTTTAGCCTTTTTGTGCTAGCTGGCAAGCTCTCATCTAAAAGAGAGCCAACCCCGCTAGTGTTTATAAAAATACCATCACAAGCACCCTTTGGCACGACCTTTGTATCGCCACACACTACGCACAGGCCGGCATCTTTTGCCACGCTAGCAAGAGAGTATAAAATACGCTCTAAATTAGCAAGCTCAAAGCCTTCTTCGATGATTAAAGCACAGCTTAGATACAAAGGCTTTGCGCCCATCATAGCTATGTCGTTTATACTGCCACAAGCTGCGATTTTGCCGATGTCGCCACCAGCAAAAAATATAGGATTTACCACAAAACTATCAGTGGTAAAAACTAGCTTTTTAGAGCCAAAATCGAGCAAAGCCCCATCATTGCTTTGACGCAAAATTTCATTATCAAAGCACTTAAAAATCACATCATTTATAAGCGCATTCATTTCTGCCCCGCCACCACCGCAGGCTAGGGATACTGATTTTATCATTATTTATCCTATTTTTTTAGTATTTTTAGTGCTTCTTTTATGAGTGAGACGGTCTCACTTGAGCTGCATTTTGATAGTGCTAGATTAATAGCATCACGCTTAAAGCCAAGGCTCTCTAACGCTAAAAGTGCTTCATTATTAGCTGGATTTGCACTAGTAGTAGCTAAAAAGCTAGCATCGCCAAGCTGGGCTAGAAGTAGCTTGGCAGTTTTCTCTCCTATGCCAGGCACTCTTTTAAAGGTAGCTATATCGCCGTTTTTTACAGCCAAGGCAACAGCATCAGGCTCAAGGCTAGAGCACACAGCAAGAGCAGTAGCAGGTCCTATGCCACTTACTTTTAGCATTAGCTCAAAAATGCGCTGTTCGCTAGTGCTAGTAAAGCCAAAGAGTAAATGCGCATCTTCTTTGATAATCTGCGTGATAAAAAGCTCGCAGACCTCGCCTAGCTCAAGTTTAGCACTGGTAAAAAGCGAAACTGCTACGCCATAGCTAACTCCGCTTGTTTTTAGCCAAATATAGGTTGGTTCTTTTTTAACAATTTTTCCTTCTATTGCTTTTATCATTTTTTCTCTTTTTTTATTTTTTTACTTGGGAATTCTAGAATTCCTACGAAAATTCTAGAATTCCTGCGCAAAATCTAGAATTCCTAGAGCAATTCTTGAGGCATTTCATTGCTCTTTTTGATCTCATAGATATGCTCACCTGCGATTTCAAGGTGCCTAATAGTAATCACGCGCGCTAGTTCGTTTTCTTTTGTTACATAGCATATACTTTTGCGAGGTTCGATTAGCTCAAACTTTATATCATTTAGCTCTACCCAGCGCCCTTTGTTTACTACCTTGCTATCAAAGATCATATCTTGCATTTTTTGTAGTATTGCGATGACCTCATCGTAGCGTTCTTTTTGGGTGCGGTAGTGCTTGGCGATGGTGTTATATTCATACACTAGGCTTTGGTAGTCTTTGAGTTTGTTTAGCAGGCTCGCTGGGGCTTCTGTGCCGGCGGCTGAGAGTTCTTCTATTCTTTTTTTTACATATCCTACTGAGCTTGTATTTGAGTTTATTAGCGAGAGTTTGTCTTGGAGATTTGCTTTTAGTTTGTGAAGTTCTCTGCTTAGGGTTTGTTTTTCGTCTGTGTAGACTTTTAAATTTTTGGCGTATTCTGGGGTTTGCATTATATCTATGGTGATGCGATTATCTCTACCACGAAGCTGATTTATCACTACTAGCTTGGCTGCTGTTATGGTGCAGTTTGAGTTTAGTTCATTTATATATACTTCCTCGCCTGTGATAGACCCTCCTACTGCGACATTTACATTTACTACGCGCGCCCTTACTGAACCACCCTCTAGTCTGTCGATTTTTGCCTCACCTGAGCAAGTTAAAGTGCCTAAATGCGTGGCTATATCAGCATCTACGCTCTCTATCGCAGATTTTGCGTGTGTTAAGCCGCCTATGGTAACTGAGCGTGCCTTTATACTAGCGCCCTCTGCTACTGAGCCTTGGACATTTAGCGTGCTTGTCTCTATACTCATACCAGGGCCGATGGCATCTTTTAATACATCGCTTTCAGTTACATTTATGGTAACATCGCTATCAAGACCTGCTTCTATGCTACCTGTGGTTTTTAGATTTACTGAGTTAACTTCTAGCTTTTCTTTTATATCATACACGCCACCCTCATCGCTTACATAACCTTGGCTAATAGCGATATAGCGAATGCTCTTATCATCTTCTTCTTTGCGTATTTTTTCTGTGGTTTTTATCTCTACTGCATTTTCGTTTTTAGCTTCTCTTACAGCGATTAGCTCACCTTTTAGATTGCGGCCATTGCGACCTGGCTTTGATTTTACATATTCTATTATGGTTTCATTTTCGCTAACTACTGAGAGGACGCTAGAGTTTGGGTCATCAGCGTTTTCTACCTTATTTTTATAGTGATATATCATAGCATCATCAATCGGCTCTAGCGGTTCTATACCTTGTGCTACATCAAATATCACATCTTCTATCAAAGCTCCGTTTACACGAATTAGACTTGCTACACGGCGAACTTCATTTTTTAAGTTATTTGAGCGAACGCCTATTAAAAATCCGTATTTTAGCAAGGTTCTATTTATCGCATTTTCTAGTTCGTCTGCTAGATCGGCTGTGTATCTAACCTCGCTATCTGCTAGGATTTTGGCTCTGATTTTGGTTAGAGTTTTGTTTGAGGCGATTGCGATTTTTGGTAAGTGTGTTTTTTCAGTTACGGTTTTATCGTAGTAGCGCACACGATAACTTTGTTCTATGTGAAGTTCTGGGTTTAGAAAAAACTCGTCATTGTCAAAAATGCTAAGATCTTCTACGCTTTGTATCTCGCCCTCACCTATCATGTATTTTGTATGAACAGCTAGGATATCGACATCCACATCTTTTATAGGGACCCCAGAGGCTTTTGCGGCTACTTCAAGGTCACCGTAGACATTTTCTGTATTGATTATAGCTGATGAAACTTTTCCCATATTCCCACTTTATTTGCCAAATTTGTGCCAAAAATTTAGCAATTATACAAAATTATCCCTTAATTTTTACGATTTTTTGCTAAAATAATTCAAAATTAAAGGATTTTTTATGAAAAGAATAGATGATAAAACTGCCCTTGATTTGCTAGCAAATGCTGATTTAGCCGAGCTTGGTAGGATGGCTGAGGACATTAGAAAAGAGTTTCACCCTGATGATATAACCACCTTTATAGTTGATCGCAATATAAACTACACAAATGCGTGCTGGGTGGATTGTAAGTTTTGTGCGTTTTATAGACATGAAAAGGACGAAAATGCTTATATATTAAGTCTAGATGAGATTGATGCTAAGATTGATGAGCTTATCTCAGTGGGTGGCACGCAGATACTTTTTCAAGGTGGTGTTCATCCAAAGCTTAAAATCGAGTGGTATGAAGAGCTTGTGCGCCACATCAGCCAAAAATATCCGCAGATTACCATCCATGGCTTTTCGGCAAATGAGATAGAGTATATCTCACGCCTTTCTCGCATAAGCCTTGAAGAGGTGCTAGTGCGGCTAAGAGATGCTGGGCTATACAGCATCCCAGGGGCTGGGGCTGAGATACTAAGCGATAGGGTTCGCAAGCTAATAGCACCAAAAAAGCTAATGAGCGCAAAGTGGCTAGAAGTACACGAAACCGCTCACAAAATCGGTATGAAAAGCACAGCTACAATGATGTTTGGCACGCTAGAAAATGATGAGGATATAACCCAGCATTTGCGTGTTTTAAGAGAGCTACAAGACCGCACCGGTGGGTTTAGGGCTTTTATTTGTTGGAGTTTTCAAAGCTCTGGCACAGCTCTTATTAAAGAATTTTCGCAGATAAAAAAGCAAAGTCCAGCACGCTATTTGCGTATTTTGGCTCTTGCTCGCATTTACCTTGATAACTTTAAAAATATCCAAAGCAGCTGGGTAACGCAAGGCTCAGCTATCGGGCAGCTTGCGCTTCGCTTTGGCGCAAATGACCTTGGCAGCACCATGCTAGAAGAAAATGTAGTAAGCGCAGCAGGCACAAGCTATCAAATGAGCCAAAATGAAATGATCCGCTTAATTCGCGAACTAGGCTTAAAACCAGCCAAACGCAACACAAACTACGATATTTTAGAGAGATTTTAGCTTAGGAATTCTAGATTTTTTTTGGGAATTCTAGATTTTGAAATTCTAGAATTCCTAAAAAATTTTGCCTTAGAAATTTTAGATTTTAGGAATTTTAGAATTCCTAGGCTTTTTGGGGGTTAGGGGGTATTTTAGACGAAATTTTGAACGGAATTTTAGAATTCCATAAAATTAGTCATTGCGAGCGAAGCGAAGCAATCTCTGGGAATTTTAAATTTTAGTCTAGGAATTCTAAATTTTTGCTCGCTTTAGTGGGGCAAGCCAGCCCCGCAAATTTTATAAGGGCTACGCCCTAAACCCTTGGGGCTCTAAAACCCCACTCTTTATCTGCGTTTTTGGGGAATTCCAAATTTATTTGTGATGAAATCATCTAGTCAAGTCGGGGGATGACACAGCCTTGGGAATTCTAGAATTCCCAAGAAATTTTGCTAGAAATTCTAGAATTTAGAAATTCTAGATTTTAAAAATTCTAGATTTTAAAAATTCTAGATTTAGCTTATTAGTGCTTTTAGAGCGTCATCCACGATTTTTTGTGAGTCAGGCTCAACAAGGCGGCTGCCTACTTCTGAGCCGTTTTTGTAAAATATCATAGTTGGAATTCTACGGATGTTTAGCACATCTTTTAGTCCCTCTGCGCTGTCAAAATCCACCTCAAAAAAGCTGATTTTGCCCTCATATTCTGGCATAAGGCGAGATAAAATAGGCTTTAGTGCCACGCAGTCTTTGCACCACGGCGCACTAAAAGTCACCACACAAGCACCGTTTTTGATGCTTTCGTTGTAGTTTTGTTCGTTTAGTTTCATGTTTTCTCCTTTATTTTAGATTTGTTAAAGCTAGATTTTTTCACATTTTGCGATGATTTTTGAGCCAAATTCTTTAAAACTATATATCCACTCATCAGTTTTATAGCTAATTTGCTTTTTGGCTTTTGATTTTTTTTGCTTTGAGAGCTTTTCTAAAAGTGGCGGTAGTTCTTTTAAAATCAACATTTTTATACTCATGTTCATGCCGTGAGCTAGGTTTTTGATAAACTTACCATCAACTTGGCTTTGCTTGTTAATGACATGTAATGTCGCATCGTAGCCAAGGGCTTTTAGGCTCTCATAAAAAGCGATTTTATCATCTAGATTTGCTATATTATCTTCGCTGCTGTGATAGCCTACATAAATAGGCTTATTGTTTTGCGCCCCAATAGCTAAATGACCCTTAAAAGCAACATCTCTTATCTCATAGCGAGAGCGAGAGAAGTAATTTGGCAAGCTCTCATCGCTAGTCCATTTAGTGGTATTGCTAAAACAAAATAGAAAGTTTTTTTGCCTATCATGCGCTCTGTGAAGCCCTTCATTAGCCATTTCTTTGCCAAAGCTTATAGTGCGAAAAGCTGCGTCTCTATACAGCTTTTTATCAAAAATCTCAGTTTTTAGATTCCAAGCAGCATTATCTATCACGCCAGCTATAGCCCATGGAGCAATTTTGGCAGCTAAATTTGCGATATATGCGCCATGGCTTGAGCCTACTAGCACGCAAGGCAGCTTTTGTAGCCCAAAGTCTTTTTTTACATACAAAAGCGCATTTATAACATCAATAGCACTCATCACGCCAAAGTTTTGATACTCACCATTTGGTGGGGCAAAACTCACACTTATACTCATGCGAGCATCAGCAGCTATTTCGCCCTTAGCTTTTAGCGAGTCTAAAACACCGTTAATTTGGTCTATGATTAAATTTGCGTAGTCAAAATCCTTTGCTTTAGCTCTAAAATCATCAGCTACTCTAAATTTCGCTCTAGCGCAATTTTCTAAAAATATATCTATATCGCGTTCGTCTAAATAAGGCTTTGCGCCTTGATCTGGATTTAAAGCAACACAAAAATAATCCACACTTAGCACAGCTACTTGGCCTTTAAAATACTCTGCTATGCTAGAAGCCAAATGTTCTTTATAGCTTTTTTGAGCATCTTCTCCAAGGCCAGGGATAATGCTAAGTATAGCCTTTGGCTCTATCTCATCATCATAAGTACACAAAAATCTAAGTTTACTTTTTCTTTTGATATTTAATTCAAAATCATCGCAACTAGAAATGAAATATTCTTTTGTAGTAATCATTTTTTGCCCTTTATAGTCACCACAGCCACAGCAAAATCACCATCGTGGCTAATGCTAAGACTAGCTTTTTTGATTTTAAAAAATTTGCGTGTTTTTTTAGAGAATTCTAGAATCGGAGCACCTTTTTTGCTCTTTGAGATTTTAATATCTTTAAAGCCGCAATGCTTGCTAATACCACAGCCCAAAGCCTTTGAGGCAGCTTCTTTTGCTGCCCAAAAGCCAGCTATGCTTTGAGAGTTTTTGCGCAAAATTTTTATCTCGCTTTTGCGCAAAAACTTTGATAAAAACGCAGCTCCAAGCCTTTCATAGCTTTTTTTGATGCGAGCAATACTAGCAATATCAATGCCGATTTTCATAGTTACTGGACGATAAAATCAGTAAAGAATACATTTTTAACATAGCCATCACGAAGTGTTTCGTTGATTTTAGCAGCTATTTCATCTTTTAGACGCTCTTTGCCTTTTGTAGTGCTTATGTCTTCATAGGTTTTTGAGCTAAGTATTCTTATTACTATATCACGCAAAAGTGGCTTTTTTTGCTCTATTTCAGGTGTTAGTAACTCTGAGCTTAGTTCTATGTTTATGGTCATTTTTAGGTATCTTGAGCCAGTTTCGCTTAACAGATTCACCAAAAACTGATCAAGCGGATACATAGGACCTACATTAAAAAAGTCATTTGAACGCTCTTTTGGGGCACCAGCGGCTGGTTTGCCACCTTGCGCTGCTGGGGTTGCTGCGTGAACCTCTGTTGTAGCTGCGGTTGGGTCTTGCTCGCCACTATCTCCACCGCTAGCAAGAAGCACTACAATAAGTCCACCAAGCAATAAAACCACTACTAGCAAAACTGCTACAATGATGAGAACTAGGCTATTGCCGCCTTTTTTGCCTTCTTGCTTTTCTTCTTTTTCGTCTGCCATTTTATCTCCTTTTTAAAAGCTAGGAATTCTAGAATTCCTTGTAAAATAAAGCTAGGGAATTCTAAAATTCCCTAGCCAAACTGGCAATTCTAGTATCGTGCGTCTAGTGTGAAAAAAGGCGGTTTGTGCCGCCGCAGGGATAGAATACAAAATTCATCCCAAGGCGGCGCAAACTGGCTTTTTTTTGCAATAGATGTGCGAGACGAATTGCCCCGCTAGCCTATTTTAAAGATTTAAACAAATCTACGCTATCTAACTGCTCCCACGGATAGTAGCTTACTCCCACCTGCCCCTTTGCTGCCACATCAGCGTATAAAAAGCTCTGCGCAGATGGCTTATCAAGCCCAAACTTTTGTGTTATCCAGCGTGGAGTTAGCGGGAATTTTTCTAGCACAAAATCACTTAATTTATCATCACTTACATTTGTAAGGTTTGTCCCCATACAATCCACACTCACACTCGTTGGTTTTGCCATGCCTATTGCGTAGCTTAGCTGGACTATACATTTCTTAGCAAGTCCTGCTGCTACGATATTTTTGGCTATATATCTAGCTGCGTATAGTCCTGAGCGGTCTACTTTTGTGTAGTCTTTGCTAGATTGTGCTCCACCGCCTATTGGCGAGTAACCGCCAAAGCTATCTACAATTAGCTTACGCCCTGTTAGACCGCTGTCGTGAAGCGAGCTGTGATTTACATAGCGACCAGTTGGATTTATGTAAATTATAGTATCATCTGGGCTATATAGCGCACTTGGCAGTCCTGAGCTATCAATTAGCTTTTTAACCTTTGCTCTTACATCATCTATGCTCATGCTCTCCACGCTTGGCACGCTTACTACGATGGTGTGAATTTTCTTTGGCTCGCAGTTTTCAAAGCCACTTTTATCGCCGTAGTCTATGGTAACTTGTGTCTTTATATCCACACCAAACTCATCAGGATGTGCTAGAGCATACTCATAAACTCTATCACAAAGCATTCTAGCATAGCTTATCGCTGCTGGCATGAGATTTTCACACTCACAGCTAGCAAAGCCAAACATAATTCCTTGATCGCCTGCGCCTATTTCGCCACTTGCTTGATCTACGCCTTGGTTTATATCTGGGCTTTGTTGGTTTAAAAACACATCAACTTCAAGATCACTTGGATGCAAACACTGCTCGTGGGTAAAATATGGATTGTCGTTATAGCCGATTTTTGCTAGGGCTTTTTTTACTATATTTCTGTAGTCTTGGTGGGTGAAGTTTACCTTAGCATTTACCTCGCCACCTACTACTATATGCTTACCAGCTACAAAAACCTCGCTTGCCACGCGCCCATTTAGATCTTGTATAAGTATAGCATCTACTATGCTATCAGCGATGATATCAGCGCATTTATCAGGATGCCCTGGGCTTACTACTTCGCTTGTAAAAAGATACATTTCTTGCCTTCTTTGATATAAAATTTAAAAATTAAAGCTCGCATTCTAGCTAATTGTTGGTTAATTTCAGCTTTAAAGACAAATTTTATCTATAAAAATCCACATCGCCAAAGTCTTTTATACCATCAAGCATATCACGGCTTGCTTTCATTTGTCTCTCGATTAGTTCATTTGCTTGCTTTTTTTGCTCTTCTATTTTAGCATCTACGCTTAGAGCTTCATTTGGAGTGCCAAAATCTTGTTCCCCAAAGTCTGTTTTAATCTCATCTTGGCTACCATCTTGTCTACTAGGAATTCTAGAATTCCCCATACTTTTATTTTCTTTGTTTGCGCTATTTTTATAGTATTTATCTAGCTGTTTAACAAGCCTTGCTATATCAATATTATCAATTTCTTTTAAAGAGAGAATATACACATCATCGATTTTTATTTTATACTTGCTAGCTGAGTATTTTTTTATCGCTTCTTTAAAGGCTTCTTTGCCCTTTGAACTCATCAAATCCTGCGCATAAAATGAGCTAACAATCACATTTATAGCATCTTTTATGGCTGAGGATTTTGCTACTTCGTTTGTAAAAATATGTAAGTCCATTGAGATTTTTTTCATCTCTGAGCTGGTTTTTGAGTATAAATCTACTTCTAAATTTTTTATCTCAAAATCAGCCCCAAAAAGAGCGTGAAATTCTAGAATTCCTAGTAAAAAAAATCCTAAAAATATCTTTTTCATTACATTTCCTTTATAAACTCTTGCCCCGCATAAAACTGCGCTACTGCATCATTTGGGCGGATTTTTGAGCGTAGGTGATTTAGAGTGCTATTTTGCTCTAAAAACAGCCCCTTAGCACTCTTTGCCCTTGAGAGTGCGACATAGAGCTGTCCTGAGGCAAAAATATCATTTACATCGCAAATATAATCATCCAAGCTCATACCTTGACTTTTATGAATTGTAATAGCATAAGCTAGGCGCAAAGGATATTGAACAAAGCTTGCTAGCACCTGCTTTGCTACATTTCCGCCCTCATCAGCATAAGCATTAAGCTCCAAACAAACAGGCTCGATATTACATAGCTCATCATTATGCTTTCGCACTATTATGCCATCATCTTTTAGCTCTAAAACCTCTGCTCGCTCGCCATTATAGTAGCTGCCTCGCTTGTTTGCGCAGATTATTACCTCTGCGCCTACTTTTAGCTCTAAAACCTTAGCAATATTTATTCCAGCTAGCCAAGATTTTAGCTCAGTCTCGCTTACGTCTTGACTTGCTTTTATCGCTGCTTCTACATGAAATAATGGAGTTTTTAACATATTTAGCCGCTCTTCATTTAGGGCATCTACCTTAGCATTTGTGCCAAAAAGCCTTAGGGCATTAGCTGGGGGATTTTGCTCTACCCTACTGGCCAAAAAGCCCATAACTTCATCATCACAAACCCCTACTCTAATGCGTTCTAAAATGCTAAAAAAGCCTAAATCACTAGTGCGCTTTGGCTTTGTTAGCATGAAATTTACAAAATTCATCTCGCTCCACGCCATACTCTGCCACGCATAAAAGCCGCTAAAAAGGCTGTTTTGCCCCTTTTCATCCCTGCTAACCACAGGTTCTAGTTGATAAAAATCCCCAACAACAAGCAAAGCCCCCTTAAAGCCACCCATACGCAAGCGATAAGCCACCATCTCAAAAGTGCTAGAACGCACCATAGAAATCTCATCAATAATAATAAGATCAAGCTTGCTAAGCACTTTATATAACTCTTTTAGCTCGTTTCTTTGAGTTTTATCGTGCTTAGCAAGTTCGTTTATATCATTTATTCTGCCAAAGCGAAAAAAGCTATGAAGCGTTATCCCACCGATATTTACAGCACTTATACCAGTACTGCCAAGAGCTACTACATTTTTGCCACTTTTATAAAAATTCTCTATAATACACTTTGTAGTATAGCTCTTACCAGTGCCTGCCCCACCGGTTAAAAAGACATTTTTTCTAGCTTGTAAGGTTTTTAGAATTCTCTCAAACAAAACGCACCCTTTTTTAACTTTTTTTGCCTAGAATAAAGCGCAAAAATAATACTCAAAAGCTATAATTTCAGCAAAATTTGTGCTACAATTATAGCTTTATTTTTAAAATCATGGGATACTTTATGAAAATTTTTAAAAAAATACTGCTTTGTACTTTTGCGCTAGTATTTTTGGCTTGTTCTAGCAAAGATTATGGCCCCAAAATACAACCAAGCAAAGAAAAAACAGAGTTTAACTCACGCTACAATGTAAAAAACAAAGGCAAAGCCCCAGCTAGCTTAGATCCCTTTATTAGCCAAAATGCGCAGGATTTAGGGCATTTTGCTTATAAAATTAAGCTTGATGAAAATGTATATTTAAAGCAACTCTTTCGTGCGTGGAACGATGCTATGCCAAAGCCTAGCAAAACTACAAATGCTAATCTTTTTTGGGCTGTTAATCACTTCAAAAAAGGCTTTGATGAAAATGGAAACTCACGCAGTCAAAAATGGATAAAAAGCTTAAAAGCAAATGCTAATGTAGCAGCCTATGCAAGTGTGAGTCTGCCAGCACTTACTACA
>SAMEA3663013__coassemble_753_pt1 | contig 17336 bp, 10 predicted proteins | sample SAMEA3663013__metabat2_high_PE_026 | metagenome-assembled genome bin SAMEA3663013 (sample SAMEA3663013) | pig gut metagenome | biome: pig gut; feature: pig-associated habitat; material: faeces | place: France | collected 2012 | reverse complement strand
CAGCCATGATGCAAGCAATAATCGCTTTGCTAATAAGCACCGCGCTTGTAAATCTTGCACTTGGGCAATTTAACCTTGGCTTTGAAAAGCAGCCTATTGCGCACAATGATATGCTATGGAATTTCTTGGCTATGCTACTTTGTGGGCTGTGCTTTACTCTTGGTGGCGGTTGTCCTGGCAGACAGCTTATTAAAAGCGCAGAGGGTGATAATGACTCAGCGATTTTTGTAATGGGACTAATCGCAGGTGCTGGCATAGCGCATAACTTCGGGGTAGCTGCTAGCCCAGCAGGACTTGGCGCAAACTCAGCAGCTGCTGTCATCATAGGGCTAGTATTTTGTGCTCTTGTAGCGATTTTTAGCCGTAGAAGCCCAGCTATGCAAGGCTAAATTTTATAAAATCTAGAATCCCTAAGGCAAGTTTCGCTAGGAATTCTAGATTTGCTTTTAAAACTTCTATAAAATCTAGAATTCCTAAGGCAAATTTTGCTAGGAATTCTAGAATTCCTACATAAAAATAGCAATTATCACAGGAATTACTACAAAGGTAAAACACATACCAATGGCGATTGCGCTGATTGCTAGATTGCTATCTAGCTTGGCTTTTAGTATCATCGCACTTGCTAACACCATCGGTGGCATCGCAGTCTCTATAAGCCCTACCATATAACTAGGCGAAAACTCTATCCCAAAAACCCATGCAAAAGCCACGAAAAAGCAAGGCGCTACCACCATACGCAAAAACACTACCAAAGCTGTACTTTTATAGCTAGAACGAACTGTATTAAACCCAAGCCCAAGCCCCACAGCAAAAAGTGCTACAGGCACGACAGCACCGCTAAAAAGCCTAAGTGGGGCAAACAAAAAATCAGGAATTTCCACGCTTTTTGCCAAAAGTCCTGCTACCAGGGCTAGAAATGGCGGGAATTTCATTATTTTAAAGACATTTGCGATTAGACTTACATTGCTAGGTGCTGCGTAGCTAAGGATAAAAGGCCCCAAAAACGCTATTGGCACGCAAGTAACCATCTGGTCGTATAAAATAACCTCATTTGCGATATCATCACCCAAAATGCCTTGAAGCACTGGTAGGCCCATAAATAGCGTATTGCCAAACATCGCAAGTAGTGCCATACTAGCAGTAGTGGCCTTGCTAAATCCTAGCAGGCGCCCAAGGCCAAAGGCTAATAGCATCGCTACGAAGTTCGCCCCAAGCCCACAGGCAATCACGCTAAAAAGATGAAAATCTATATTTACATGATAGACTTTATCAAAGATCAGCGCAGGCATAGCAAAAACAAGCACAAAATCAATGAAAATTATAAGTTGATTTTGCGGTATGACCTTTGTTCGCTTGGCCAGATAGCCGCTAGCCAAAAGCACAAAAATAGAAAAAAGTGGTAACATTTTTCATCCTTATTTCATAAAAAATTTGGAATTCCTTACGGAATTTTGAATTCCTCACAGAATTTAGAATTCCCTAAAAATTTTAGAATTCCTTACGGAATTTTGGAATTCCCTAAAAAAAGCGGGCATTATAATACTTTTACTTTTAATTAACGCTGATTTGCTAAGATTTGCCTTAAAAATTTTAAGGCTTTATATGAAAAAATTTAAGAAAAAACCACTTATTATAGTGGCTATTATAGTGCTAGCAGGCGCGCTTTACTGGATTTTTAGCTCTAATGGCGAGGAGCAAAATCAGCTAATTACTTCAAAAATCAAAAAAGCAAATCTAATTCTTAGCGTGGATGCTGTTGGAGAGGTCTTTGCTGAAAATCTAGTAGATGTAGGCACCAGAGCCACCGGACAGATAAAAGAGCTATATGTAAAAGTAGGCGATAAAGTAAAAGTAGGCGATAAAATCGCTCAAATAGATGATGAAGTCCAGCAAAATACTTTGGAGCAAAAGCAAGCCGAACTAGGCAGCCTTGAGGCTAGAAAAAACTCAGCCCAAGTAGCCTACAACACAGCAAAATCGCAGTATAGCCGTGAATTAGGGCTTTTTAAAAATCAAGCCACTTCAAAAGAAAACCTTGAAAATGCTAAAAACGCACTTTTTAGCGCAGAAGCCAGCCTAAAAGAAGCTGATGCCAAAATCACTCAAAGCAAAATTGCAGTAGATATCGCAAAGCAAGATTTAGGCTATACAAATATCATTGCTCCATTTTCTGGCACGGTGGTATCTGTGCCTGTTGAAGTAGGTCAAACCCTAAATGCTGTCCAAAGCGCACCAACAGTAGCTCAAATCGCAGATCTTGGCAAAATGGAGATAAAAATGGAAGTAAGCGAGGCTGATATCGGTCAAATAAAAGTAGGCGACATAGTAGAATACAATGTGCTCTCAAATGTAGAAAATAAATTCCGCGCAAAAGTAAGCTCTATTGATCCAGGGCTAACTACGCTAAGCAATGGCAATTACAGCACCACAAGCTCTAGCTCAAGCACTACAAAAAGTGCTGTTTACTACTATGTAAAAATGCTAGTAAATAACGAAAGTGGCGCACTTCGCATAGGTATGACTACGCAAAATAAAATCATCGTAAAAGAAGTAAAAGACGCTATCCAAATACCGCTAATTGCGCTAAAAACTGATGAAGAAGGCAACTACGCCCTACTAAAAACAGGCAATGAAATCAGCAAAAAATACCTAAAAATCGGTATAAAAACAGAAGCTTACGCAGAGGTTATAGAGGGACTAAAAGAGGGCGATGAAGTAGTAAGCTCACAAATGAGCCAAGCACAAATTGATGAAATAATCGCAAATCGTAAGGTGAGATTTCGCTAATGATCCACTTAGAAAATATCACAAAGTCCTTTGCTAACGGCAGCGAGCAAATGCTAGCTTTAAAAGGCGTGAGTTTGCATATAGAAGCTGGCGAGTTTATAGCAATAGTAGGACAAAGTGGCTCTGGCAAATCAACCCTTATGAATATAATCGGCTGCTTAGATACCCTAACTAGCGGTAGCTATAAGCTGGGTGGCAAGGACATCACGCATTTTAGCCCTGATGAGCTAAGCGAGCTAAGACTTAAAAAATTTGGTTTTATTTTTCAGCGTTACAATCTAATTAGCGCAAATAACGCACTTGAAAATGTAGCCTTGCCAGCAATCTATGCTGGTTCGCACAAGGATGAGAGAACTGCTCGTGCCTTAGAGCTTTTAGATATGCTAGGGCTTAAAGGCAAAGAATACCAAAACCCAAACAAGCTAAGCGGCGGTCAACAACAGCGTGTTAGTATCGCGAGGGCTTTAATGAACGGTGGAGAGATACTGCTGTGTGATGAACCAACAGGAGCCCTAGATAGCGCAAGTGGAGAGATGGTGCTAAAAATACTAAAAGAGCTAAACGCCAAAGGCCACACCATCATCATGGTAACGCACGATAAAGGCATAGCCTCTCACGCAAACCGCATAATAGAAATAAAAGATGGCCAAATTATCTGTGATGAGAAAAAAGATGCTAAGCTAGCAAAGTTAAAGACCCCAAAACTCACTTACTCAAACAATCTAAGTGCGCTAAAAGCCGAACTTAGCGAGAGCCTTGCTATGAGCATAGGAGCGATAAAAGCGCATAAACTTCGCTCTTTTCTTACTATGCTTGGAATTATCATCGGTATCACTTCAGTTATTTGCGTAGTAGCCCTTGCCAAAGGTAGCCAAGAAAGTATCATAGAAAGCATAAACAAAATGGGCACAAACACCATACAAATAAACCCTGGCCGTGGCCCAGGCGATAGAAACTCAGCTAAGGTAAAGAGATTTAATGTAGATGATGCAAAAATGCTTGAAAAACTTGATTTTGTAGACTATGCCTCACCTATAATGAGAACAAGCGCAGAGCTAATACACGCAAACAAATCAAGCACAGGCTTAGCTAGAGCAGGAAATGAAAAAATACTTCAAATCTCAGGCGTGGAGCTAGAAAGTGGCAGAAACTTCACAAAAGAAGATGTGCTAAACTCAGCTTCTGTGATGATAATAGACCAAAATACCAAAAAAGAGTTTTTCCAAGCCCTAAAAGACGATGAAGTTATAGGTCAAAATATTATTTTTGCTGGGCATCCTTTTAGCATCATCGGCATTGCCAAAAAAGACGAAGGACCTTTTGGCGATACCACGCTTAGCGTGTATCTACCATACACCACTGTCACAAACCGCCTAACAGGAGATTATAACCTACGCCAAATCATAGTTAGCATAAAAAACAATATAAACAGCCAGCTAGCAGAACAAGCAATCAGCGATATTTTGCTAGCTCGCAGAGGCGCAAGAGACTTTCACATGCGCAACTCCGATACCATATTACAAACCATAAAAGCCACCACTGATACAATGGGTCTGCTTATTTCCGGTGTGGCTCTTATATCGCTACTTGTGGGTGGTATAGGCGTGATGAACATCATGCTAGTAAGCGTGATAGAACGCACCAAAGAAATCGGCGTTCGCATGGCAATAGGCGCAAAAGGGAAAAATATCATGTTACAATTTCTAATAGAAGCGGTGCTACTTTGCGCCCTTGGTGGTGCTGTGGGAGTAGCACTTGCCTTTGCTATAGGCTGGCTTATAAATCTCTCTGGCATTGTAAGCATGATATTTTCGCTCTCATCTGTTTTGGTAGCCTTTGGGATTTCATCGGCTATTGGTATTATTTTTGGCTATATGCCAGCAAAGAGTGCTAGTAGGCTTAATCCTATTGATGCCTTACAGCGAGAGTAGGGCTGGTGGCAATTCGTCTCGCAGCACTATTATAAAAAAGCTAGTTTGCGCCGCCCCCAGATGAACTATCTGTTCTATCCCTGCAGCGGCACAAACCACCTTTTTTCATACTAGCACCACGATACTAGAATTGCCGTTTTCTAGGGAATTTCTAGTGATTTTTTGTAGGAATTCTAGAATTCCTAGGCGATTTTTTGGTGCTTTTTTGCACTTACAGCTTACGCAGCTGGACTCGTTCTGGCAAAACTTTCGCACCGTTTTACTACGGCTGCTGCCTTGTAAAATCGTCACGAAATTTTGCCAGCTGCTGTTGCAGACACGGCTCCACGGCTAGCGTTTCGCTGCGAGCGCAAAAAACGCTAGGCAATCTTTGAGCCTTTTTTACGCTAAAAGGCTCAAATAACAGCAGTCTAGGAATTCTAGAATTCTTAATGATTTTTTGTGGGAATTCTAGAATTTCTAGTTATTATTTGTAGGAATTCTAGAATTCTTAATGATTTTTTCTAGGAATTCTAGATTTATTTTAAGAAGGAATAAAATGAAATATATTTTTTTAGCATTTTTGGCTTTTTTTATGACAGCTTGTGCGACCAAAGCTCTAAACTACGACCCAAAAGACATAAAGCGTGATTATAACGCCACTTGGCAGTATAATTTTAATATCGCTGAGCTTGATGGCCTTATTGTCCAGGCTTTAAAAAATAACGAGGATTTAGAAACTGCTAGCCTAAATCTCTACCAAGCAATGCTTAGGGCAAATATCGCTCTAAGCGACCTTGCCCCAACGCCAAGTGCTAGCACAAGGGCTAGCTCAAACCGCGATATAAAAGCAGGTGGCGCATCAGCTAGGAGTTTTACAGCCGATGTTTCTCTTAGCTGGGAGCTTGATATTTTTGGGCGTATTTATGATGGTTATGAGAGTGCGAGATTTGGGGCTATTGCTAGCTCGCTCAGTTTAGAAGATGTGCGAGAAAGCCTTGTAAATAGCGTAATTTCAGCGTATTTTAATATCTTGTATCTAAACGAGCAAAAGGCAAATTTGCTACTAAATTACGAAAATATGCTAAAACTGCATGAAATCGTAAAAATAAAAGAAAGCCTAGGGCGAGAAGAGCCTTTGGCTTTGTCTCAAAGTGCTGAGAACTTGCTAAGCCTACAAAATAGCCTAAATAACGCTGATAAAGACCTAAATGCTAGTTTTGAGAGCCTAAAAAATCTTACTCGCACGCAGTTTTTGCCAAGTGCTAAAATTAGCGAAATTTCTTTGCCAAAGGCTGATTTAGGCACAATTAGCGCAGAAAATAACGCTCTAAATATATCGTGGCTTTCTCGCCTTAGCTCTCGCCCTGATGTAAATATGGCACTAGCCCAGCTAAATGCTGGATTTTACGATTACAGAGTCAGCCAAAAGGACTTTTTGCCTCGCATAAATCTAGGCAGCTCGTTATCTAGCAGCAGCGGCAAAATCAGCGATGCTTATACTTTTAACCTGCTTAGCGGCAATGTGAGTATTAGCCTGCCATTTCTTAATTTTTACAAACTTAGCCAAAACTTAAAAATCTCAGAAGCCGAGTTTAATAAATTGCGCCTAAACTACGAAAAAACGCTAGCAAATGCTATAAATGAAGCCCTGCGCTTTGCAAGTGATTATGAACTAGATAGCCAGAGCCTTTTAAATAGCGAGAATATCATCACTGAGAGAGAAAAAATCCTAGCTATTTATGAGCAAAAATACTCTCTTGGCAGAGCCGAGCTAAAAGATTTGCTAAGCGCACAAAATGACTTGCTAAGTGCGAAAAACTCGCTAGCAAATATGAAATATCAGGTTTTAAGGGACTTGATAGGCTTTTATAAAGCCAGTGCTTACTAGCAATTTAATTTTTATAGGCTGGCTCAGTTTGCGGACGCCTTTAGCTACCGCGCGCCTCGATGAATTATATATTCTATCATCGGCGCGCGCTAGCTAAATTCGCCTCGCAACCTTGGAGCCTATTTTTTACTGCCGCTACCGCGAAGCCCAAACGACTGCGCGAATTCTAAAATTCCGTCATTGCGAGCGAAGCAATCTTTTAGGAAATTCTAGAATTCCCTATATAAAAAGCCCCCAGAGGTAGATAAACGCCCCGCTAAGCGCTACAAAAACAGCGCAGTATTTATATCTCACAGCAAATATCAAAGAAAGATTAAAAAGCACAAAAAGCCAAGTAGGGATAAAAATCTCGCCGCCTTTTGTCGCGTAGGCTAAAAAATCTAGTAAATAACTATCCATTAGTCCACCAAAGCCAAAAAGATGTAAAACTATACTAAGTGGATAAAACACGACAAAAGCGTAGCTAAGCACTATCACGCTAAGCTGAAAAATGCTAGCTTGCGGAAAAAAGTAAAATACTGGGATATTCATTGCTGAGAATACAAAAAGCTCAAAGCATAGGGCGTGAGCGAGTATTTTTGCCTTGCTTTTAAAGTCGCTATACTCGCCAAAATGTCTGATATAAACAAGTATAAAAAACACGCCCAAGCACGAAAAATAAAAGCCTATGCTAAAAATAAGGCTTGGCGAGCTACAAAGCGCAAAAACCACGCAAAGAAGTAGGGTGCCAAAAGCAAAAATCTTTATGCCTCGCACAAGCAAAATAAAGCCAAAAACGCTCATCAAGTAGCTTCTAAAAAAGCTTGGCGTAAAGTCCAAAATCCACAAATAAAACGCCCCCAAAGCCAAAATAAAAAGGCTTAAATCAATATCTCTGTTTCTATGTGGGAAAAATCTTTGCTGAAAATAGCTATAAGGTCTTTTTAACAAAAAATAAAAAATTGCAAAAAGCAAGCCTAGATGAAAGCCAGAAATGGCTAGTAAATGCGCAATCCCCCAGTTTGTAATCTCGCTTCTAAGCTCTTTTGAAAGTGGTGTGGCAAAAAATAATGCTGAATATAGCTCGCCAGCTTTTGGGCTTTGGTGTTGGGCGAAGACCAAGTTTACTAGCTTTTGGCGCAGGGTTGGGGCGGTGCTAATAGCCTTTATATCAAAAACTGCGCTAAAAAACATGCCTTTTAAGTAGGATTTAAAATCTAGCTTTTTTGTAGGTATTTTTATGCTATACGCGCCTTTTTCTAGCTTGGCTTTTGCGTAGCTGTAAATGCGAAAATCAGGTGTAGCAAAGATATTTGAGTAATAAACCTTGCCGTTTTTGCTAAGCTTTTGCTCGCTAGCAAGCAGGGTAGCTTGGCTGCTAAGGTAAGGTTTGGCTTTGATTTTGGTAAAATTATAGTATTTTAGCCCCACGCTAAGGGCAAAAATCAGCCCAGCAATAAGGAAAAAATAAATAATTTCTTTTTTGTTTTCAAAGAGATCCATAGCTAAATTCTAGCTAAAAATATTATGAATTTGTGCGATTTGTGCTAAAATTAGCCCAAAATATCAAAAAAAGGCAAAAAATGTTAGAACTAGAAAAAATCAAAGCCGCCCATGAGACCATAAAAGACTTCGTTTACAAAACCCCTTTTTCGCTCTCAACTCGCATGAGTAAGGCAATGGATGCAAAAATCTACCTAAAAGAAGAAAATCTCCAAATCACCGGTGCTTATAAGGTGCGAGGAGCGTTTAACAAAATCGCAAACCTAAGTCCTGAACAAAAGAAAAAAGGCGTTGTAGCAGCAAGTGCTGGCAATCACGCCCAAGGCGTAGCAATCAGCGCAACGCACTTTGGCGTTCGCTCCACTATCATCATGCCAGAAGCTGCCCCACTGCTAAAAGTAGCAGGAACAAAAGCCCTAGGCGCAGAAGTCATACTAAAGGGTAATAACTTTGATGAGGCCTACGCCTTTGCGCTAGAATACGCAAAAGAACACGATATGTGCTTTGTGCATCCTTTTGAGGATGAACTAGTCCAAGCAGGGCAGGGGACAATAGCCCTTGAAGTGCTAGCTAAGGTAGAAAATCCTGATTATATCGTAGTGCCAATAGGCGGCGGTGGACTAATTAGCGGTGTGGCATCGTGTGTAAAGCAGCTAAGCCCAAATACCAAAATAATCGGCGTTCAAAGTAGCGGCGCACCTGCTATGAGCAAGAGCTTTGCTGCTAAAAAGCAAATAAACTCAAGTTCTGTTCGCACTATCGCTGATGGTATTGCGGTGCGCGATGCTAGCAAGATTACTTTAAAGACGATTTTAGAGGTGGTTGATGAGATAGTGGAGGTTAGTGACGATGAGATAGCAAATGCGATTTTATACCTGCTAGAGAGCCAAAAAATCGTAGTAGAGGGCGCTGGGGCTGTGGGCGTGGCAGCTTTGTTTGAGCGAAAGTTTTGCTTTGAGCCGGGTAGCTCTATTGTGATAGTGCTAAGTGGCGGAAACATCGATGTGCAAATGCTAAATGTCATTATAGAAAAAGGTCTAATCAAATCAAGCCGCAAAATGATAATAAATGTAACGCTAATAGACAAGCCAGGCGCCTTACAAGGCCTTACCTCAGTGCTAACAGGAACTGGCGCAAATATCGTAAAAATCGACTATGATAGATTCTCAACCAAGCTAAGCTACGGCGATGCGATGATAAAAATCACGCTTGAGACTAAGGGCAAAGAACACCAAGAAAATGTAAGCTCTGCGCTAAGGGCAGCTGGATATGAGTTTTATGAGGAGTTTTAGAATTCCTTACTATGTCATCCCCCAGCTTTGCTTTTTGTGTCATCCCCCAGCTTGACTTTTTGTGTCATCCCCCAGCTTCACTGGGGGATCTCTGCGTTTTTTTTGCTTCGCATCCGTTGGTTGGGGGTTAGGGGGTATTTTTAGGGAATTCTAGTTTTTAGCTAGGAATTCTAGATTTATTCTTAGGAATTCTAGATTTAGTTCTAGGAATTCTAGATTCCCTGTCATACTCGGGCTTGACCCGAGGATCTCTATATGGAATTCTAGAATTCCTTGCGTCATTGCGAGGGAGCAAAGCAACCGAAGCAATCTCTATGAATTCCAAATTTCCTGTCATCCCCCAGCCCCTTTAGGGGATCTCTATATGGAATTCTAAATGCTTTGTGATGTCATCCCCCGAAGGGGTCTGGGTATGACACAAGACTTAGGGAATTCTAGAATTTTCGTCATTGCGAGTGACCGAAGCAATCTCTAGAAATTCTAAATTCATCCTTATAAATTCTAAATTTATCCTTAGGAATTCTAGATTTTTGCTCGCTTTTAGGCTAGATAAATCTAGCCTAGCTCGCAAATTTTATAAGGGCTACGCCCTAAACCCTTAGGGGCGTCGCCCCTAAAACCCCACTAAAATCTAGAATTCTCTTGCTTTATCTGCGTTTTTGGGGTATTTTTAGTCTTAGGAATTCTAGATTTATTGTGATGAGATCCCTCGATCAAGTCAGGGGATGACACAAGGCTTAGGAATTTTAGATTTTATTCTGGGAATTCTAGAATTTATTTAGGGAATTCTAGAATTTAGCTTAGGAATTCTAGTTTTATCCTTAGGATTTTTAGATTTTAGCTCGCTTTTGGGCTAGATAAATCTAGCCCAGCTTGCTAGTTTTGTGCGTGGCAAGAGAAAGAGGACAAGAAAAAAAGGTGGGGTGTCTTTTTTTTGGAATTCTAGAATTCCTAGGGTTAAAAATACCCCCGCACCCCCAAAATGTGAAGCAATCAACGGATGCGAAGCAAAAAAAACTCGCTCAAAAAATCATCACTCTAAAATAAACGAACCGCCGTTTTGATACTCGATTATCATAGGACCTGCTGCTTTTGGCGAGATTTTTAGGTCGTATTCTTTTATTAGCTCAGGGCTTATGAAATGATAATTTATTTTTATATTTACCCTATGTGCATCTTTTGGCGGGTTTAGCTTGATTTGCTTTTTCTCTAAGCCTTTTAGGCGCTCATCTTGCATGCTATCGGCTATGTATTGTAGTGCTGGGCGACCATTTTTTTTGTAGTGCGCGCCAAAGGTTCTAGTTTCACTCTGGACTAAGGTATTGCCTTTTTTATCCTCGTAGCTAAAGACAAACTCCAAAAGCCTTCCGCCAAAGCCTGTTGGCACCATGTGCGGCGAGGTGTTTTGGATAAAAATGCTCTTGCTTTCTTTGTCGTATTCGTAGCGAAAAGCACTACGCACCTGCGACATATCGTGTCCGCCTGTAAATCTATGCTCTCTTACCTCTCTAAGTTCTGCTATTTCAGCGCCGCTAACTGAGAGATTTTTTTGTATTTCGCTCATGTGGCAGTCGGCGCAGCTTTTGCTTAGATCCATCATTTCATCGCCTGTGGTATAAGATGATATGATAAGAGGCTTGCCGTTTTTATCTTTCATTGATACTTGGTTGTGACAGGCTAGGCAGATTTGATCACTTCTAAATATATCTTTTTGCACATTTTTGTGAAATTCATTTACATTTGAGGCAAAAGGCCCTGAGAAAGTGTCTTCTTCTTTTATCCACTCTACTAGCTCAGAGCCTGCCAGTGAGCCGTGTGGATTTGGCTTGATAGAATCTATACTGTGGCAAAACGAGCAGGTTACATTGCTAATTTTGCTTGTACTTTTTGCTACTTCGTCTATTTCTCTTGTGGCTGAGTTTTCGATGCCTAGGATTTTTGAGAACATATAGGTGTTTAGATTTTTGTTCATTGCTAATTCTGGATTGTGGCACCTTGAGCACAGTGAGAGCATTTCTGTTTTTAGGGTATCTGTTTGCTTTGCTACAGCTTCTAGCACTGCTATGTATAGCTCTGAGTCATGGTTTGCGTGCCTGCTTTTTTTCCAAAAGTTTGTTTGGGTGCGGTGGCATGTGTTGCATTCAATCGCATCCATAAACCCATCTACACCATGTGCAAAAACAGCCAAAAAAACAGCAAAAAATATAAATTTCATGATAATTCCTAAAAGTTTTAGCCAATTATAGCTGATTTTTAAAATAATTAAGCTATAATTTGCGCTTAATTTTTCAAAAAAGGGCTAAAAATGTCAAAATCATATGTAACTGGCTTTGGTCGCATAGGCGAACAAAGAGAGCTAAAATTTGCGCTTGAGGCGTACTGGGCTGGCAAAAGTGACTTTGCTAGCGTAGAAAATGTAGCAAAAGAATTACGTAAAAGACACTGGCAATACCAAAAAGACGCTGGCATTGACTTTATAAGCGTTGGAGATTTTTCTTATTATGATATTATGCTTGATCACAGCATTGCTTTTGGTGCTATTCCAGCTAGATTTGCTGGGCTTAGTGGCGAGGAGTTGTATTTTAGCATGTGCCGTGGAAACAAAGGCGCAGTTGCTATGGAGATGACAAAGTGGTTTAATACAAACTACCACTACATCGTGCCTGAACTAAATGCTAGCACAAGCTTTAAACTAGATGCTAGCAAATATATAAATGAGTATAAAGAAGCAAAAGCACTAGGTATAAATGCTAAGCTAAATTTAATTGGACCATTTACTTATCTTGCGCTTTCAAAAACAAATGATGGAAGCGATGCTTTTTCTCACTTAGATGCGCTTGTTAGTGTGTATTGCGAGCTAATTGGCCAGATTGCTAAGCTTGATGATGAAGTAGTTATCCAGCTTGATGAGCCGATTTTTGTAACTGATAGAGCAAGTGATCTTGCCCCTCGCTTAAAAGGCGTGTATGACAAGATCTGTGCAGCTGCAAGCAACGCAAAAATCATATTCATGACATATTTTGAAAAAGCCCCAGAAGCTACTGAACAAATAGTAAAAACTGGCGTGTGGGCAGTAGGTCTAGATCTAGTTCATAACTCAGAGTGTCAACGCCCAAGCATAAAGCTAATAAAAGATGCTAACAAGGTGCTATTTGCTGGAATTATAAATGGACGCAATATCTGGGTAGCTGATCTTGAAGAGCGCAAAGCAAAAGTAGGTCGCTTGCTAGATCAAATTGAGAGCGAGCGCCTATATATCGGCACTTCATGTTCACTGCTTCATGTGCCTTTTACTCTAAAATACGAAGAAAATCTAGCTATAAAAGAGTGGCTAAGCTTTGCTGTTGAAAAGCTTGATGAGATTGTGATTTTAACAGCATTTGCTAATGGCAAAGAACTATGCGCAAGATGCTCTGAAATCTATGAGAAAAACAAAATAGCTATTGCTAATCGCAAAACCTCAAGCCTAGTAAATGACGCAGCTGTACAAGAGCGTGTGAAAAATCTAAGTAAATTTGAGCGTGAGACACCATTTAGCGAGCGTATAAAAGTCCAACACAAGCTATTTAATCTACCAAGCTTGCCAACTACTACCATAGGCTCATTTCCTCAAACCGCTGAGCTAAGAGCGGTTAGAAATGCTTTCAAAAAAGGCGAGATTGATAAAGCAAAATATGAAAGCGAGATTAAAAAATACATTGATGATTGTGTGGCTTTCCAAGAAAGCATCGGTCTTGATGTGTTAGTTCACGGCGAGCCTGAGAGAAATGATATGGTTGAGTACTTTGGCGAGCAGTTAAAAGGCTATGCATTTAGCAAAAACGGCTGGGTTCAAAGCTACGGCTCGCGCTGTGTTAAGCCACCACTACTTTTTGGCGATGTAAGCAGACCAAATCCTATGACGGTGGACTGGATAACCTACGCTCAAAGCAAAACCAAAAAAATCATGAAAGGTATGCTAACAGGACCAGTTACTATAATGAACTGGAGCTTTGTTCGTGATGATATGCCACGCAGCGAGGTTGTTAAACAGCTAGCGCTTTGTATCTATGATGAGATAAACGACCTTCAAAAAGCAGGTATCAAAATCATCCAAGTAGACGAAGCAGCCTTTAAAGAAGGCTATCCACTAAGAAAAGAAAATATCGGCGATTATGAGAGTTTTGCGGTAAATAGCTTTAAGCTAAGTGTAAGCTGTGCTGAGGCAAAAACGCAAATCCACACTCATATGTGCTATTCTGAGTTTAATGATATCATTAAAACAATAGAAGCAATGGACGCTGATGTAATCAGCATAGAAACAGCAAGAAGTGGCAATGAGCTACTAAAAATCTTTAAATCAGTAGGCTACAAACAAGAAGTAGGTCCTGGTGTATACGACATCCACAGCCCAAGAGTGCCAAGCGTGAGCGAGATAGAAGAGCAAATCAAAGCTCTACTAGAGGTGCTACCAAAAGAACAACTTTGGATAAACCCAGACTGCGGTCTAAAAACTCGCAAATGGGAAGAGGTAAAACCAAGCCTAGAAAATATGGTAAAAGCAGTAATAGCAAGCCGCTAAGAGCTTTTTTAAAATCTAGAATTCCCTAGAAAAATCTAAAAAAACTAGGGAATTCTAAGGCAAATAAATGAATTTAAAAGAAAAAATTAAACAAAATTCTCCAGCGATTTTACTTTATGGCTTTACGCCACCTAGCATTGATACTGATAGCAAAAAAGTAGAACAAATCGCAGCTACGCAGCTTTTACGCTTAGCAAATAGCAGGCTTGATGGGCTTGTGATTTATGACTTGCAAGATGAAAAAGAAAGAAATAAAGATAAAAGAACCTTTGATTTTAAGGATACTTTAGAACCACTTAATTACTATAAAAAGTTTTTTGCGGGCAAATATCAAGCAGTAATTTACAAAGCAGTTAGCAAATACGCCCCAGAGGCACTAGCAGATTTTCTAGGGCAAAATAATGAAATAATCAGTGTCTTTGTAGGTGCTAGTAGCAAAAACGATACGCCAAAAACTCACCTAAACGAGGCTTATAAATTAAAAGCTAAAAATGCTCCAAATATCGTACTTGGTGGCATTTGTATACCAGAAAGGCATATTAGCAAGGGCGATGAGCATCTAAGGGTAGGGCAGAAAATATCAGCAGGCTGTGAGTTTTTTATCACTCAAGCTGTTTATAACATAAACAACGCAAAGCATTTTCTAAGCGATTATGCTAAGCTTTGCGCTAGTAATGAAACAAAAAAAGTGCCTATAATCTTTACTTTTACCCCTTGTGGCGATGCTAAGACACTTAGCTTTATGCGCTGGCTTGGCATCGATGTGCCAAAGTATTTTGAAGGGCGCCTAATGCATAGCTCAAATCCAGTTGAAATGTCGGTAAAAACTAGCTTTGATATGTTTTGTGAACTTTATTATTATGGCAAAGAATTAGGTATTAGCGTTGGCGCAAATGTAGAGAGCATTTCACGCAAAAAAATCGAGATTGAAGCGAGTATTGCTTTACTTGATACTATTTCAGATTTTATCAAAAAGGAAACAAATTGAGAATTATCCTAGGACTTGGCATAGCTGTTTCGCTGGTAATTTTGCTGTTTTTGGGGAATTTTTATTCGCAAATGAAGCTTGATATTAGCCCTATAGTTGATTATAAGCCAAAGCTTACCACGCAGTTTTTTGACAGAAACGGCGAGCTTATAGCAAATGTATTTGACGAACAAAACCGCCGCTATGCTAGCTTTGATGAGATACCAACTAGACTTGTTGAAGCTCTTGTAGCAGTTGAGGATACTGCGTTTTTTGAGCACGATGGTATAAATATAGAAGCGATTTTTAGAGCAGCGATAAAAGATATCCAAGCAATGGCGCTAGTTGAGGGAGCTAGCACTATCACACAGCAGCTAGTAAAAAACCTGGTGCTAACAAGGGAGAAAAAGTTTGTTCGCAAGCTAAAAGAAGTCCTGCTTGCTTATGAAGTAGAAAAAGTCTTAAGCAAAGAGCAAATCATAGAGCGGTATTTAAACGAGGTATTTTTTGGGCACGGCTATTATGGGGTAAAAACAGCGGCTGCTGGATACTTTCGCAAGCCACTCTCAGCCCTAAGCCTAAAAGAAATGGCGATTTTAGTGGGCTTGCCAAAAGCACCTAGCACCTACGACCCAACTCGTCAGTATGAACTAAGCATGAGTAGGGCAAATGCCGTTATAGGGCGTATGAGAGACCTTGGCTGGATAGACGGGGCGCAGTATCAGCAAGCTATAAACGAACAGCCAAAGGTCTACAATGACACTCTAACGCAAAACAAAGCTCCATATCTTATAGATGAGGCTTTAAAACAGCTTAGTGCTACTATCCCTGATATAAAAAGTGGTGGATATAAGATTACCCTCACAGCTGACTTGAGAGTGCAAAAAATCGCAGAAAATGCACTAAAAGATGGCTACAATGAGATTTTGAAACGCAATAAAAACGCTGATGAAAATGTGCTAAATGGCGCTGCTATAGTAAGCAATCCGCTAACTGGCGAAATTCTAGCCCTAGTTGGCGGTGTGGATTACGCAAAAAGTAGCTATAACAGAGCTACACAAAGCTCACGCCAGCCAGGCTCGTCTTTTAAGCCTTTTGTTTACCTAGTAGCGTTAAATCAAGGCTTTAGCCCAGCTAGCAAGGTAGCTGATGTGGCAATGGCCTTTGAGGGAATGGGAGATGGTGGCAAGGCTTGGAAGCCAAAGAACTACGGCGGCGATTTTGCGGGCTTCATCACGCTAAAAGACGCTCTTAAAAAATCACGCAACCTAGCAACAATCAGCTTGCTTGTAGATGTGGGCTTTAATAGTGTTCATAGCAAGCTTGATGGCTTTGGCTTTCGCAATATCCCACCAAATCTAAGTATAGCACTAGGCAGTTTTGGCATTAGCCCTATGGATTATAGTGAGGCTTACTCGCTCTTTGCTGGCATGGGAAATATCGCAAAGCCCTATCTCATCAGCGATATCATAGCTGCTGATGGCACCAGCTCGCACTTTGCGCCAAATATCCGTGAGGTAGTGCCTGCCCGCCAAGCCTACTTGATAGTAGATATGATGAAAGCGGTGGTAAATGAAGGCACCGGTCGCAGAGCGCGCGTGCCTGGAGTAGAAATAGCTGGCAAAACAGGCACGACAAATAATAACATAGATGCATGGTTTTGTGGCTTTAGCCCTGAGCTAGAAGTCATCGTCTGGTATGGAAACGACGATAATACCCCTATGCGAAGAGTAGAGGGCGGTGGCCTAACATCTGCGCCTGTATTTAGCCAAATCGTGCGTGAGTATAAAAAACTCTACCCAGATACAAAAAGCACCTTTAGCGTCCCAAGTGGAGTAAAATCAAGCGGTGGAGTGCTATATACTGACATCTCACCACTACCGCAAAAAGCTGGGCACGATACGGTAGAAATTCAAGAAAACGAGGGACTAATTTTTTAAGTTCTAGGAATTCTAGAATTCCCTAGGGAATTCTAGAATTCTCGTCATTGCGAGCGAAGCGAAGCAATCTCTAGGAATTCTAGATTTAGTCTTAGAAATTCTAGATTTTCTGGGGGTTAGGGGGTGTCTTTTTTTTGGGAATTCTATAATTCTCTACTATGTCATCCTCGGGCTTGACCCGAGGATCTCTATCTGGAATTCTAGAATTCCTAATCTATAAACGCAAAAAACCCTTAGGAATTCTAGATTTAGTCTTAGAAATTCTAGATTTTCTGGGGGTTAGGGGGTGTCTTTTTTTGGGAATTCTAGAATTTCATAGCTAAACAAGGCGTACTATGTCATCCCCAGCCCCTCTGGGAGATCTCTATTTTGTGATGAGATCCTAGGGTCAAGTCGGGGGATGACACAAGGCTTAGGAATTCTATAATTCCTAGTGATTTTTGCCTAGGAATTCTAAATTTATCCTTAGGAATTCTAGATTTTATTGCTAGGAATTTTAGATGTTT
>SAMEA3663013__coassemble_739_pt1 | contig 17814 bp, 12 predicted proteins | sample SAMEA3663013__metabat2_high_PE_026 | metagenome-assembled genome bin SAMEA3663013 (sample SAMEA3663013) | pig gut metagenome | biome: pig gut; feature: pig-associated habitat; material: faeces | place: France | collected 2012 | reverse complement strand
TTTAATTGTAGTATTAAACTTTAATATATAATGTTTTTATCGCTTTTGTATTCCATTTTTTTACTCAAAAATGGAATACTTTTTTTCATTTACCTTTATTTACTTTTTTATAATTTTTATAAAAAAGTTTGATATTATATCGTATTTTTTAAAAAAGGGATAAAGAGAGATATTCCTTTTATTCCACTTTTACTTTGAAATTTGGCTTATTTTATAAAATAAATTCTTTCACATATTTCAATTAGCTTAGGGTGGTTTTTAAAAATTTTTTGGATTATCAAAAGTTTAGTTAGTTTTGGGGAATTTTAAATTTCCCCTTGTTTTAAAATTGCTTAGAAGTTTTTAGGCATTCTAAAAGCTTCTAATTCTAGCCCAGCAGCATCATTTCCTATATTGCGAAGCACTACGCCAGTGCATTCGTCGTGATAAAAATTTGAGTGAAAAGCACCGCCCATGCTTTTTATTTTTTTAATCACTCCTGCTTGCATTAACTTGTCGCAGTCTTCATCTTTGGTTACATAGTAGCCACCTTTGCCATCGGTTTTAATATCTTTTATAAGCTCGTGGTTTATTCCCATTGCTTGTGGTTGTGGTAGTGTAGGCAAACTAAATTGGCTACATCCAGTAAATACTCCAGCAATTACTGCTAGGCTTAGAATTTTTGCTTTCATTGTTTCTCCTTGTGTGAATTTCTGGTATTATATAAAATAATATCATTTATTTAACTTAATTTTAGCAATTTTCATTATTTGGTATTTTTTTACTTTCCCTTTTTTTTATTCTGCCCAAAAAGTGCCATGTTATAAATAATTCATAGAATAAAAGCCTTTTTTGGTATTATAATCACTAATTTTAATTTACTATTACTTTTTTGTATGTTTTTAAAAAAAAATATAGTATTTTTTAAAGATTTTTCTAAAAAAGGGGGCTAAAAATACTTGTTCTTTTTTACCACTACAAAAAAAGCTAAAATTTTGCGCTTTTGTTGTAGCATAAAAAAATAAAAATTCTGCTTTCTCGGCTATTTTGTTTTTGTTATTTTTAGCCTAGCCTTTCTTACTTTTGCCGCAATCCTTAGAAGCATTAAAGTCATATCGCTAGCATTTGTTAATTCCATTGTGTATGTTTGTCTTTTTGCTTTATTTGATTTTTTTACTTTTTTTCTCATGTTTTATCCTTTTTTAAAAGCTATTTGAAGAAGTCGTAGAATTGCTCTTCAAAGTTTTTGTTTTCAGCATATTTTTTCTCAAAGAAAAATGGCAAAGCATATACATTTAGCTCTACTTTGGTGCTTATGTCTTTTATTGCTCCAAAAACTTTTTTATTTAAAATAGTTTTATCTAGTATCAAATCTTCTTTCCATTTATCCTTTGAATATAGATGCGGACCCTTGCTTTCTATTATAATTTCTGCTGACAAGTAATCTAGCTTTACTTGTTCTTTTGGCTTACCAAAAAATATAAAATCAGGTTCAAAACCATCGCCATAGGTATTTTGTCCTTTTCTATTATCATAGATTTTAAACTCTTTAAAGCCTTCATTGCGCATAATTATCCATTCGCTGAAATTTCTATCAATTCTTTCTTTATTGGCTTCTATGAATTCTAAAAACTCTTTTTCTGTATCGCTATCAGTAGAGAATTTATCATAGTAAAGCCACTCATATGGGCTATTTTCTACGCTTTTAAAGATAAGCTCCACATCTTCACTACAATTGCCATTTTTGATGATTTTTCTACTACCGATATTAACTAGCTTTTTGGCTGTAAAATCAGTAACTTCAAATTTTACACTCTCTTTATTTAGCTGTTCTTTGTAATGAGTAAGGATATATTTTGCTATATCTAGCCTTATTACTGGGTCGTTAAATTTTTGATTTTTATGAAATAGCAAATTTAGTGGCGCAATAACTTTATCATAAAAATCTTTTTTGCTTTCTAGTTCTTCATTATAGATTTTTATTTTATCTATATTGATTTTTAAGATATTCATAGCCTTAGCAAACATTTTGTATTCTATTTTTTCGCCTACTTTATATGATGATTTATAAACTACATTTGAGCTATTTTCATCATCAAATTTTTCTTCGCTATTGCTTATTTTATGCTCTATGTATGGTATTTCTATACACTCCAAAGCTCTTTTTATTTTACTAGCATCAAAAATATAATCTTTGCCTAGCATTATCTTTTTGTTACTCACATAAAAAATCTCGTTTTTGTTTGTAATTTCTTTGGCTTTTTGACTAGGATTAAGCTCTAAAATACCTTCTGCTTCATCAAATAAAGCACCTTGCTCTTTTAGCTCTTTTTTTATGTTGCTAATATACTCTACATCATTTAATGCGTGATAGCTAAGGCGTTCTAGCATTGTAAGCTCATTAAATCGTTCATCATCATATTTGCGCTTATATTTTTCTTCACCACTGCCAAATGGGAAATATCTAGCACCACGACCTATTAGCTGAGCTTCTTTTGTGGTTGTTTTTGCTGTGTTTTTAATTACTGCTGAGCCAAGCCTTACTATATCAAATAGATTTAGCACATCCCAGCCTTCATTTAGTTTATCTACTACAAAGATTACTCTTATTGTGTTCTCTTTATCTTCAAGCGTATTTAGCTTGATTTGATAGTCTTTTACTTCTTTATCATCATTTGCGTTTAGCTGATAAATGCCCTTAAAAGCATTTTTTATATGTTTTGCTAAAACATTTGTGTAGTTTTCTCCAAACTGCTTTGTAAAGAATTCTAAGCTGTATTTAAATAACTCATCGCTTTTATCCACGCTATTATAAAAGTCGCTTATATCATCAGCATTTAATTCTTGTAATATTTCATTAAATAGATTTTGATTTTCTTTTGAGAGATTTATAGTTTCACTTTTAAATAACACTACTGGCTTTAATTCTATATTATTTTCTCTTGCTAAAAGCTCTCTATAAGTGCTAAGCAAACAAGCTCCAAGCAGTCTTGTTTTTAACTCGCTATCATCGTATTTTACTAGAAAAATTCTCTTTGAGTAGCCATCTAAGCAGAATTCCCTTAGAGCATATTCATAAATAATTTTGTCTTCATATTTTGCTAAGACTTTTTTATCATTTGGGATAGTAGCTGTAAATTCTAGCATTAGATTATTTTCGTGGCTTTTAAAAGCTTTGTTTATTATGCTTTCCCAGCCTTCTTTATCATCTTTTTCACTTTGAGTTAAAGTTTTTTTAGTATCAGCGTTTAAGTGGTGTGCTTCATCTGCTAAAAATACTATTTCATAGTTTTGTAGGTCTTCAAGTGTAAGTGAGTTTTCTTTTTCTTCTTTAAAAAGGGAAAAAAGTCCTTGAATAGTGCTAAAATATATATTTATAGCATTTTCATCGCTTTCATTAAAGTTATTTACTGCTTTTATTCCTACTCTTGTGCCATCTATGTTTATTTCATTAGCAAATAGATATTTTGATGAGCCACTATCGCAAAAATTTGCCTTTGTCTTTTCTACTATTGAAGCAGAGCTTACAAAAAATATAAAGTTTCTATATCCCCTTTTATAGCAATCTAGCATTAGCGATGCCATAACAAGCGTTTTACCAGAGCCAGTTGCCATGTTAAACATTAAGTGATTTTTCTTTAATGTTTCATTGTTTGCTAGATAGTTTTTTATAGCTTCTATTTGATAAGGACGAAGTTCCTTGCTAATATTTTCTTTTATGTGAGTAGGAATTTCCATATCTCTTAAAGGTTTTTTACCATATTCTGCTGTTACATCTTCATATAATTTACTCATTATTGTTCCTTCCATATTTTAAATTCTTGCCAGTTATCAGTAAAGCCCATTTTTCTTTTATCTACATTTGGATATTTCTTAAATAAACTAGCTAACTCATCTTTAAGCTTATTATCCTTTAAAAGCACTAGCATCACGCTTAAGGCAAAAAATATTTGATTTGTGCTAACTAAACTATCTAAAAAATTAGTTATTTGTTTAGGATATTTAAAGGATATTGTAAATTTCCTATTCCACATTCTAGCGTGATGGGCGCAAGTGTTTCTTACCACAGTAAGCCCTAGAAGCCAGTTATCAAACACTTTGATATCTAAATTTTCATGAAAACTATTAGCTATTTCTTTCTTTAAAATTTTTGGCAAAATAGTATATAATTTTGTGAGTGTTCCAAAGCTTAGAATCTCGCTCAAAGCCCAAAGAGGCAAGTCATTTGTATTATATTTTTCTCTCATATGTTTTATAAAAACTTCATTTGAGCGACTTTTTTCTTGTTCTACTTTTTCCATAAATTCATCATAAACTGTTTTTGTGCTATTATTTCTTATTTTATATGATTTATTTAGTGAATTTTCATCATTACGATATCCAAACGCTCCATATTCCCTTGCGTGAGTATGAGAAATTCTAGTTCTCAAAATAATTTCTATTTGTTCTAAATATTTGAAAATAATTTCCCTTAGTTCTTTATCAAATTCGTAAAGTTCGCAAATATTTTCAAATGTAACATTGCTTTTAAATACATTTTCACTTTCATAAAAAGGGATAAAATAAGCACTAAGTCTATAATAATTTACATTATATAGAAAATCGCTAGCAAATTTATCATCATTGATGATTAAGCCACGATTTTTTAATATCTCTAAAAGTTCGCTGATTGTCTTAAAAGGCTTTGGATAATTCATAAAGAGTACCGCCTCTCCTTTGCAGATGTATAAAACAGAGCTGTGGGCGGTCTGGTATGAGAATTATAACTAATTCTGCTAAAATTATTGCTTAAATATTGCTTAAATTTTTTCATATTATTTTAGCTTTTTTTATAGAATATTTTATTTAGAATTCTAGTTTGCTCATCTATTTTATACTCGCTGTCTTCTATATCAGCATAAGGGATATAATCCATGTTTCTATCCAAGCATTTTTTTAGAATTCTCTTTTTTTCTTCAAAGCTTAGAGCCCCAAATTCCAAGTCTTTAAAATCACTTTGTATATCTGCTCTATAATCAATAAATGCTAGTTTTCTTAGAGCTTCATAAATATTATCTAGCTTATTTTCATTGCTACAATTTTCTATTTGCTCTATAAACTTAGCATTTAGACTAGCAAGTTCGCAATACACTAGATTTCCGCCACCTTGCCATTCTACTGCTTTGCTTATACCACCTTGTTCGCCCTCAATCACCTTTTTTAATCTCTCTTTGGTGATACTCTCTATATACTCCATCTGCTCTATACCTATATAACGCCTTTTCATCTTATGCGCCACTGCTAGCGTCGTGCCAGAACCAGCAAAGAAGTCTAAAACTAAGTCGTTTTCTTGTGTAGAAATTTCTATGATTCTTTGAATTAAGGTTTCAGGTTTTTTGGCATTTTTAAACTGAATTCCACCTTCGTTTGAAATTCCTTGCCACAAATCATCTATTATAATATTGCTAATAGGCTCTAATTTAACTAGGCGTTTATTTCTTTCATCTATTTTTACTAATTTATTAAGCATAGTAATAGTTGCGCCTTTATACAATAAATATTGAGATAGAATACCTTTATCTTTACCTTTGCTCGGTATGTATTCAAAAACAAATAAATCTTCATTATTAGTAAAATCTTCAATATGATTTTTAAGTTTTTTTCCTATACCACCACTAAGTGCTGTAAGCCTAAAAATTTCATTTCTATTATTAAAGAAATCTTGTTCATTCATTTCTTTTATAGGTAAATTTTTAATTTCAAAATCACCTTTTTTGATTTTATAATAAGTTATATCATCTTTTTTGGCAACAAATTCTTTTTTATCATATTGTATATTTGTGATAATTTTATTATATTGTTTTGCCGTTTTAGAATTAGAATTTATAATTTCTATTTCAATTTTAATTGAGTTATATGTTAAATAATTAGAATTTTTTGCGTAACAAATCAAATATTCTGCACAATCAAAAAACATTTCTGTATCAGTGGTAAGACCGCCTGCACTTTTTACTTTACAAGTAATACAATTTACAAAATTCTCTCGCCCAAAAATCTCATCCATAAGCACTTTTAAATACGCTTGTTCGTTATCATCGCATTGGACGAAAATCACTCCATCATCTCTTAAAAGCTCTCTTGCTATCTCTAAGCGATTTTTCATAAAGCATAGCCAAGTGCTATGCTTAAACTTATCGTTGTATTTAAAATCATCATTGCCAGTGTTATAAGGTGGGTCAATGTAGATTAGTTTTACTTTGTCTTCTTGTGGTGCGTGTCTAAAATACTCTTTTAGAGTGTGTAAAGCTATAAGATTATTTCCTTTGATTAGCAAATTTGGTTTGTTTTCAAGCACTTCATTTATATTGCCTTTGCCAAGCAATTCAAAGTTATTTAGCACCTTTGGCGCAAATAATACATCAATTTCGCTTTTAGCTAAGATATTGTTAAAAAATAATTCCGTGCTTTTATCATCATCTCTGCTTTGCCCACCTTTTATCACTCCATCTTTAAAAGGGAAGTTAAGCACTACATTTTCATTATTTTTTAGAAATCTTTTTTCGCTTATGCCAAGTCCTATTTTGTTTGAAAAGCTTGTGTAACTGGCACTAAGCAATTTTAAATCTAAAAAATTTAAAAAATCATCTTTTTTAAAGATTAAAGCTCCGCATTGTTCTTCAAAAAATCTTTCTTTATATTCAGCTTTGAAGTTTGAATTTTCTAGTAGGAATTCTAGAATTCTTTTATCATTACTCACTGCTAAACTTCTAGCATTCATGAGTGAGCTAAACTGCTCTTTTATATCATTTATTAACTCGTTTTCTTTTTTCATTTTCTTTCCCTTTTTTTAAAAAAATTTTGGAATTATAGTTAATTTTTTTTAAAAATTATTTTTAATTTTTTCTTTGAAAAAGAAAATCGCAAGATTTTCTTATTTTCGCTAAAAGCGAAAATCTTGCCCTTAAAATACGATTATATCGTGTTTTAAGGGCAAAATGTGGGTATATAAGGGGTTATCCTGCCTATTTACTCACTTCTATTTTTTTGCTACAATTTTTTCGTTTGATTTTTCAAAATATTTTTAAAATTTTTTTAATTTTTTTTAGGAATTTTATTTTGGCTACTTTAAAAGTTACAAGTATTTTTTCTATGTTTGATAAAGAGTGGGATGATATAAAAGGGGTAAAAAGAGTTTATGTCAAGCAAGAAAAAGAAAAAAAGATTTTTATTAAGCATTTTAATAATTATGTAGCGCAGTATAGAAGTCCTAGAAGTCTCTAGAAGTCTTAAAAAGCCACCTAAGCAATGCGTGGTAAAGATGATTTCTAACCTTAACGCAAAAGGGACTAAGAATTGTCTTTTCTATATTTCTAAAAATAGTGAGAATAATTTAGTTTTAAATGAGCTTGGCGATTATTTAAAGCCGAGTGAAGTTTATAAAAGTTGGCAAAAAGATTTTGGTAGTAATGAAAATAGCAAAGATTGTTGGCACTTAGTTTTTTCAGTAAAAGATGAGAGCAGAAGTCAGCCATCTTTGAGAGCTATTCAAAATGCAGTTAAAGCTACTATGGATAATAATTTTTTTGGTTATAAATTTGCTATGTGTGTGCATAATCACCAAAATAATCCCCATGTCCATGTTGTGATAAATAAAAGAAATGTTTTTACAAATAAAAAAATTCATTTTGATAGCAGAGATGAAATAAAAGATTTTTTTAATGAAGTGCGGGACGAGTATGCTAAAAATTTAAATGCTTATGGTTTTAATTATTTTAATGTAAATGCTTACGCAAAAGATTTGATTAAAGAAAAAGAAAAAGCTGAACGCTCTTTAAATAATGCTTATGATACAAAATATAAATTTTTTAATGTTTTTAATAATATGCGTGAGATAGACGAGAATAAAATTATTGTAAAGTATAATCAAAAAGAAAATGTAGATAAAGAGTTAGAACAAAATTTATTAGAACACGAGAATTTAATTAAATTACTTAATCAATACACTAAATATCAAGTTAAAAAGAGATATAAAGTTTTGGCTGATATTAAGAAAAATAATAAAAGGCGCAAAGAACTTTGCGATATTGGTAAAAGAATAGAAAAAGAATTGAAGTATATTCAAAAAGATATAGAAAAAATAAATAAGTCTGCTGGCGAGATTTATACAAGCAATGTTAGCGATTATAATATTTTAAAATCTTTTTGCTTTGATTTTGAAAAAAGATTTTTGAAAAAAGCAGATAAAAGGTCTATGGATATTTATTTTAAAGCTAAAAAAGAATTTAAAGAACTTGGCGATAAAATAGATTGTGATTTAAAAAATTCAGTTGATAGTGCCATCTTATATCAAAAGTTATTTAAAAAAGATGAAAACTGCTTTAATATTATTAAAGGCTTAGAGATGATTGAGAAAAATAAATACGCTCTTAGTGTTTGTGATATTTTAAGTGATGATGAAAAAAAGGGATATGAAAAAATTTTTAGTGATAATGAAAAGTTTATGCGTGGTCTTTTAGATAAAAGGTTTGAAAAAATCAAAGAAAAGATAGAGAATAGCCAAAATTTAAGTAAGGATAATTTTTTATTCAAAGAATACCAAAAGGCTATTTCGTATTTAAAAATCGGTATTGAAGTTCCGCAAAATAATAATGAGTGTATCGCACACCAAAAAGCAGTTTATCAAAGTGTAAAGCAAAAAACAAATGATTTTAGCTTATATAAGTGATTTTTTCAGTTTGGCTTTGTTCTTTAAGAGCTTGTGCTAGTTTATTAAAGCAAGGCTCTTTGTATTTTTATTTTTTTGCCATGTATCAGTGCCAAAGTAAGCTTAGCAAAGATTTTTAGGTATTTTCCTCCCCCTTTTTTAAAATTAAAAACTATCTAAGTGTTATAGCAAAATCTTTACCACAAGCGTGCAAATATTTCTAAAAAGTAGAAAATTTAAAATCGCCAAACTCAGAGCTTTCAAATCTAGCTACCGAGCTTTGAGATACTTTCATAATACTAGCGATTTTGGCTTGTGAAAGTCCTGCTTCAATTCTAGCACCAATTAGAGCTTTTTTATTTCAAAAAGTGCTCTGCTTTTTTCATATTCAGCTTTAAACTTGCTATCATTTTGTAAATTTTTATTTAGTAAATCTTTGAATTTTTTTCTTGCTTTTTCTAGCTCATTAGTATAATTATTTTAACTTTTAGTTTTACTAGCAATGAGTTAAAAAATGCTCGGTTTTCTCATCATAGATTACTATTTCAAACATAGAAAAATTATAACATATAAGTTATAAAGTAAAAAAAGGGGGATAGAAAGGCTTAATTTTATGTATTAAATACGCTTATATCGTGCTTTGGATAATGTAGTATAATTTTTACACACAAAGCCAAAGTGCCTAATGTGTCTAAAAGTCCTTAAAAATATGAATAAATCATTGTTTAAAGGTGTCTAATATCTGCCTAATTTATGCCTAATTGCGCCTAACGCATTAGACACAATTAGACACTTTTTAGGCACTTTTGTCTAACGATAAAAGTATGTATTTATCGTATTTTAAGGCATTTTAGGCACAATTAGGCACTAAGCCATTATGCGTTGTTAATTTTTTTATTGCCAGCATCATTTAATCTTATAATACTACTATCTTTGCTTACTACATAACGGATTATAAGATTTTTTATATCATCCGCTTTTAGCTTCGGTCTGATAAATGCTCCAAGTTTACTAAAAGGTATCGGCAATTTTTTACTATCTTCAAATTCTTTTATTTTTCTTAGAATTTTATCTAATCTTCCATCTTTTAGCTTTGCTTTATCTTCTAACTCATTTACAATGACTTCAAAATTCTCAATGTAATTTAGCATAAAATAATATGCTTTTTCAAAGCACTCATTATCTATCCTAACACTTGGGATATAATCAGGGTGATTGGTGTAAAAATCAAACTCTCTTAAATAATGTAGAGTAATTAAAATAGCTTTATAGTTATATTTAACCCTTGCAAAATACTCTCGGTAAATGTTTTTATAGCTATCTCTATACTCTTTTATGAGTATATTGTATTGCTTTGTGATTTGATGAGTGTCTATTTGATTTTTGACTAACTTAATATTGTTAAAGCTTGTGGCGAATTCTAGTATTTTCTTGCTCTGTTCTATTATTTTAGTTTTTACACCATCTTCAAGCTCTAACACATAATCTTTGTCTATGACTTCTTTGGCGCAGTAGTTAATAGGTCTATTTAATAAGCCGCCTGCTAGCTCATCAATATAAGCTTTTTTGCCTAAATAGGCAAGTGAAGTATTCATAGCACAAAATATTTTACATTTTATATTTTGTGCTTTGCCATGTAGATAGTTTTTGTGTTCGCTTGGTGCTGTAAGTATATTTTTACTCCAGTTTTCTATGCAAAAATCAATTATATTTTTAGCATTAGAGTTTTTTAATGCTCTGCCAAACTCATCAAAAAATATCATTTGCACTGGAGTTTGGCTTGCGCACCTTAGAAAAAATTGTGAGCTTGTGCTGGTGCCATTGTGATAGCATTTATAGACTTGTGGCATTTTTTTATTGCTTTTTTTATCTATTTCTTTTTGTTTTTCTTTTTCATCTAGCTCTGCTATCATTGGACTTAAAATTAGTTCTTTTTGTAAGTCGTGGTTAAAACTTTTACCAGAGCCACTTGGGCTCATATCAAGCGTATTAAAGGCTAAAATATCTTCTAGTCCACCATAGCTCAAAAGCATAGCAAAATTTCTAAGTCCCACCATTTCAATTTGTCTAAAATCTGCATAAGAATATTTTGAAATTTCATCAAAATATTTATCCAAAAACTCTATCCCAAAATGAAAAGGCTCATTTGGGTTTAAGCAATTATTTGTTATAATCTCACTTACATTTTGATAAGGGGCAATTTTATTAAGGTTTTCCATTTTTAGCCCCTTTATTTCGTTACGCTCATTTTTTCAATATAAGCATTTATTTCACTTTGTTTATATCTTACACACGCTTTTTTGCCAGTGCCAAATTTTACAAAAGGGATAAAATCAGGTTTTTCCTTGTAATTATCCATGCGCATCATAGCTAGCTTGCTTCTGCTCATTTTTAGTATTTGAGAAACTTCATCGGTTGTAAGTAGTTCATTTGTGTTTATAGTTAAATTATTCATTTTTTACTCCATAAATTTATAATTATTGAAAGCGTATAGCTAAAACATTGGTTTTTAGCTATTTTGTATAGTATTGGAGTATCAATGAAATTTAGCTTTTATATATTACTAAGCTTTTTTCCAGTAATATTAACACGCTACAAAATAGCAACTTTTTCTTGCGTGGTTTGTTTTTGCTTCCTACGGCGTTTAGCAAATCACGCTTTTTTATTTCCCTTTTTTCACATTTTACCCCCTTTTATTTTGGTTTTGCTGTGCTTTTAATAGTGTAATAATGCTTTTTTTAATATCATCATTTACACTATACAATAATTCTAAAATCTCTAAATCCAAACTGTTTTCTAAGCCTTTTTGTCTTTTTATATTTTTATTTTTTATAAATTCAGCATATTTTTCAGCACAAAATTCATCTTTATTTATATTGCAGTGTTCTATCGATTCATTTAATTCTTGCTCCGTTTTTTCTTTGAATGAAAAATCTAAAAGATCTTCAAAAGATTTATCTTCTATCAAATCATCTGCATTCTTATAATCTAAAAAATTTATCAGTCTATGAAGTTTATAATTGGAATAGCCTGACATAGCACCATAAATTTTTATAGTTTGTTCTGCTGGGCTCATAGCTTCTATTGTATAGTAGTCGTGTTTTATAGTGCTTATTCTGTATCCAAAATATAAAGAGCAAAATCTTACATATTCATCACTTGGTGGTGTTTTGGTGTTTTCATAGCTTTCAATAGTTCTAGCATTAAAGCCCGAAATTTTACCAAGTTTTGCTCGGCTTAATTTAGCACTTTTTCTAATTTCTACCAATTTTTCTTTTAAAGTTTTCATTTTATCCTGCTATTTTACTATTTAGTAAAAAAGATTAGTGTATTATATAATTATTTCCTTAAATTTTTATGAATATTCTACTAATTAGTAAAATATTTATAAAAATTTTTAAATATATAATTATTTTTAGATAATATTACCCAGTTTATTTCCCCACCATTGAAGCAGTCTTGTCCGCTCTTCCAAATAAATACTATGGTTGTATGCTTGTGCTACTTGATTTTGTGTTTCGTGTGCTAAACTTGCTTGTATAATATCATTGCTTAGTCCATGTTCTGCTCTTAAATCATTTGCTATGCTGGCAAATGTTCCACGCAATCCATGAGTGGTTAGCGTATTTGCGTAGCCTATATATTTTAAGGCATTTAGCAAATTAGCCTTAGAAATTTTTCCACCTTTTGTATTTTTAAAAATTATATCATTTTCATGTTTAGCATATTTGTGTAGTTCTTTTAAAAAGTTTAATATTTGAGTGTTAAGTGGTATTGTAAAAGCCTTTTTGGCTTTCATGCGTTCTGCTGGAATATTCCATACCCCTTTTTCAAAATCGAATTCACACCATCTAGCCCCCAATGTTTCATCGGGTCTTGTAGCTGTGTATAAGATAGTTATTAGAGCTTGTTTTGTGCTAGGATAGGTTTTTAATTCTAGAATTTGTAATTTTAATTTTATTACGCTCTCTATGTCGTTTAAATGTGGATTATGTTTTACTGCTTTTTTCGCTGGAAATAAAACGCTAGGTTTTATTAGTTTGACTGGATTAGAATTTATCCTATCAAATTGTATGCTATATTCAAAAAATCCATTTAAAAAAATAATGGCTGTTTCAAACATTGTAGCTTTGTTAGATTGTATGAGTGGCTCGAGAGCCTTTAAGATATCTTTGCGTGTAATTTTATAAAGTTTTTTATTATCAAGTTTTGAAAAATAATTTTTATAGCAAGCTTCTAGTGATTTTATGCTATTTGGTCTTAATATATTTTTTTTATGCTCACAATATTTTAAAAAACACTCTTTAAAGGTAGAATTGACTTCGTTTATGTTGATGTTTGTTAATTTATCTCTTTCTTTCTGCGCTTTTATTATTGCTTCTGCTAACAAAATATTTTTTTAAAATCTAAAAATAATTCAAGCAAATAAGCCAAGATTAAAGAAAATTTGGCTAAAATCACAGCCTTTTTGCCTCGGTGGTGAAACTGGTAGACGCGCCAGACTCAAAATCTGGTATGGGCAACCATGTGTCGGTTCGAGTCCGACCCGAGGCACCACGATATGGTAAAATCATACTTTCAAGTACTTTAAGAAAATTTTAAAAATAGATTTTGAAACTGACATTTACGATGAAAAAATCGTGCTTGTGTGGAGATAGGGAATTTAGAATTCTACGGAATTTTAGAATTTTAAGGAATTCTAGGGAATTCTAGAATTCCCTAGAATTATAGCTTTTCTTTGCCACACCCAAGGAAAAGTGATTTTAGCGTAATTTAATACCTAATTCATAGTTTATCCACATTTGAAGAAACATATTTTCCATATCTTTAGCAAAGGTAGCACTATCAAATAACGGCTGGATATGTTCTCTAGCATTAGCCCTAAACTCTGCTAGCTTTTCTCTGCCATCTGTGGCAAAATACACCGCTTTAGTAAAATATTCATCTATATCATTAGCTATAAACTCGCTCATATTAGCGTGTGTGAGTATGCTCTGGCCAAGTCTAGTAAGAAAGCTATTGCCTTTTAAGCCTAGCACAGGTGTTCCCATCATCATTGCTTCTGTTGAGGTAGTTCCACCAGGCCATGGGAATGGATCTAGTGCTAGATCTATTTCATTATAAGTATTTAATGTTTTATAGCGTGGAGTGGTAAACTCTAGTATGAGTTGCTCACTTTTTACGCCAAAGCGAGCGAACCATTCTCTTATACGATCTTTTTGGCTCTTATCAGTTAGCTGGCGATAGTTTAAAAATAATTTTGAGTTAGGCACAGCAAGCAAGATTTTCGCCCATAGAGCCACCACGCTATCGTTCATTTTGTAGATATTGTTAAAGCTACCAAAGGTGAAATAGCCGTTTCTTTGGTGTGGCGGAGTAGGGTCTATGGCTAAAAGTTCGTTGCTATTTATATCTGGAGGCATGGTGAAGTTCCACCATCTTGGCATATTAAATATTCTCTCGCTTACAACTTCTTGTTCGCTTGCTGGCGTTAAAATAGGATCGCCTACTATGTAATCTATCGTGCTTAGACCTGTGGTAAATGAGGCGCCAAGGTATGTAGCGCTCACTGGTGCTGGTTTGTAGGCATAAGCAGATAAAGCATTATAGCTAGTATGACCACTAAGATCTAGTAAAACATTTATAGCATCACCTTGAATTCTAGCTGCGATTGCTGCTGGGCTAATGCCTGCTATGCTTTGCCAGCTTGTAAAATGTGGCTTGATTCTAGCTGTTAGTGCATCTTCTCCATTTTGTGTGACATAAGCATAAAGCTCAAAAATATCTTTATCTATTAACTTTAAAGCACCTTCTAAAACATAGCCTACTGGATGACTTCTTAGATCGCCAGAGGTAAAACCTATACGAAGTTTTTTGCCTTGTTTTCGCAGATAGTCTCTAAATTTATTGCAATATTCAAGATTTGCTGTGATTGGCTGCGTTGCAAGATTATAATTTTGGTTTAAAAGGGAATTCTTGGAATTTTCACCAAAAATATTATTTATTCCAAATCTCTCACACCCCCAGCTATCATAGCTAAAGCGAGTTTTTGCTGCTACTATATCTCCGTATCGCTTGGCTAGTTTGTAGTTTTCCTTTTCATTTCTACCTTCTATATAGTGAAGAGTCCATAGCATACTACTTATTTGATCTTCATCTTCTAAAAGCAAAAATTCTTTGTCGTTTATATCTATATCTTTCTTTCCTGTTAGCTTTTTTAAGTCATCTATAATCTTTTGTCTTCTAAGTTCTATGAGTTTATTGCGACACTCACTCCATTTTTCATATTGGTTTGTGTTGTTGTAGCAACCAGCTAGTACTGATAGAGCCGCTTCATTATTAGGTTCATTTTTTAGCACTATATTTAGTTCATCAATAGCATCAAAATACTTACCTTTTTTTTCTAATATTTTAGCATTTAGCAGATGAATGTCGGTATCTTTTGATTCTAGTTTTTTTATTTTTTCTATTAGTTCGCTAGCTGTTTTTAGGGATTTATCACCACCTGTTTTTATAGCAATTTCAGCTTGCATTTTATAAGTATCTGCGTCAGCTTTATCTTCATTTACTAGCACTTCTAGTGCATTGAAAGCTTTGAGATATTCATTTTGTTTAAAAAATACTGTGCTTAGTTTTTTTAATGCATCTGCTTTAACGCTATCTATCATAGCTGCACGACTATAAAAATCTATTGCCGTGTTAGTATCGGCATTGTTTATAAAGCTACTAGTAAGTGCCATTGTAGCCTTAGCATCATCTGGGTAAAAGTAAAGCAGCGATAAAGCCGCATCGACTGCTAAATTAAATTTTTGGCTTTTAAACATTTCATTTGCACTATTTTTTTGCCTCTCTTTTTCTGCTTCGCTCATGTTTATGACATTTGCACTTAGCATAGTGGTGGTAGTAATAATGCTATTATAGAATTTCTTTTGATAAGGATGAATGTTTAACATCAAAGCCATGATATCTAGCTTTTTATCTGGTTCATTTTCTATACTTAAAAGCACCATTATAGCAGCTTTTAGCCTTTTGTTTATTTCTAAAGCTGTTTTTGCTAGTTTTACTGCTTCGTCTTTTTTATTTTCTTTTAGGTTTATGTAAGCTTCTAGGCTTGTTATTTCAGCGTTTTGGTGTTTATTTTGGGCTAGTTTTTTTGCTTTGGAAATCTCATTTTTTGCTGCGCTTAAATCGTCCTTAGAAACAGCGATATTAGCTAGAACAAGGTGGTTTTTGTAGTTTGGAAAAATCCCAGCTTTTTGTGCTAGCTCGTCTGCTTTTTGTAGGTTATTATCTACTAAGGCAAGAGCCGAGAGAACACGGTATTTTATGGCTTGGTACTGTGGGTCTTGTTCGCTTATGTTACCAGCAATTTCTATTAGAGTTTTTGCTTTTTCTTTGTTGTCCATATCAAAAGCTAACAATGCTAAAAATATCATAGCATTAGAATATAACTTTTGGATAGATGGATTAGGGTTTTGTGGGAGTGTGTAGGGAATTTTAGAATTCTCGCTTGGAATTTTAGAATTCCCGCTTGGAATTTTAGAATTCTCATCGGTGGCTTTGACAGCAGTGTCATCAGTGACAGCAACGGCTTTTATGCCTGCGTGATAAAACGCCACCAGCACGCAAGCAAGAGCATAAAATGGTTCTTTGTCACTTTCATAGCTTGTAACTCCATGTTCTAAAAACTGCGGCGCATAAGCAGCATTTGGGCTATATGCTCCAAAACTCTCACCCTTAAAATATGGATTTTGGTCTATGATGTGTTGTTCTGGTTTGGCACAAATATCAGCTAAAACCTGATGCGCTGCTAGCCTAAGAGCTGCATCATGGATGTTTTTTTCTCTTTCATTAGCTATAGCTAAAACACCATAGCTATCACTTTTTGCTCTTATTATCTCAAGGCTAAGTGGTGCATTAGTTACTATGGCTTTTGAGGCAAATTCTATTGCTTTTTGATTTTGTCTGTCGTTTAGTAGCAGCTGGGCGATACCAGTGAGTGCTCTTATATCATCATTTTTACTTGCTAGGACTTTGTTAAAAAGATTTAGTGCCTCTTGCGGGTTGCTAGCGATAAGCTTTTTGGCTTTATCTAAAAGTTCATTCATCTTTGCGCCTTTTTTAAAATTTTAATGGCAAGTATATCAAAAAAAACAAAAAAATGATATAATTATCGCTATATTTTTGTAAAATTTAATATGCTTTTAAGCTTAAAAAAGGATTCAAGATGAAAGTGCTACTTTTGGCTGGTGGTTTTGGCACTAGACTTAGTGAGGAAACCGATATCAAACCAAAACCTATGATTGAGATTGGTGGAAGACCTATACTTTGGCATATAATGAAGATTTATTCGCATTATGGATTTAATGATTTTGTCGTGCTTTTAGGCTACAAAGGCTATTATATAAAAGAGTATTTTGCTAATTATTTTTTGCACCGTAGTGATGTTAGAATTGATCTAACAAATAATAAAATGGATATTTTAAATACCTCTAGTGAGCCTTGGAAAATCACGCTAATCGATACTGGACTTGATGCTATGACTGGTGCTCGTGTGAAAAAAGCAAAGCGCATAGTAGGCGATGAGCCATTTATGCTTACTTATGGCGATGGCGTAGCAAATATAGATATAAAAGCGCTTTTGGAATTCCACAAGAGTCATGGCAAGCTTATGACTATGACATCAGCGCAACCAGATGGTAGATTTGGTGCTTTAAATCTGGGTGAAAATGATCAAGTTTTAGAATTTAAAGAAAAACCAAAAGGCGATGGTAGCTGGGTAAATGCTGGATTTTTCGTATGTGAAAATGCTGTGTTTGACTATATAGCAGATGGCGATGATGTAACCTTTGAGCAAGAACCACTCATGAATCTAGCAAAAGATGGAGAGATTTTTACCTACAAGCATCATGGTTTTTGGCAACCTATGGATACTTTAAGAGATAAAAATAAGCTAAATGAGCTGTGGAATTCCAAAAAAGCACCTTGGAAGGTGTGGTAGAATTTTGCTTTTTAAAAAAATATAGCTATAATTTTCTTTTTTAAAAACAATATTAAATAAGCGAGACTTAAATGGCAAAATTAGATGAAGCAAAAGAGCGGCTTGGGCTACTAAAATTTTGGCTTGGTGCATTTGTGGCTTGCTTTGTAGG
>SAMEA3663013__coassemble_738_pt1 | contig 17819 bp, 17 predicted proteins | sample SAMEA3663013__metabat2_high_PE_026 | metagenome-assembled genome bin SAMEA3663013 (sample SAMEA3663013) | pig gut metagenome | biome: pig gut; feature: pig-associated habitat; material: faeces | place: France | collected 2012 | reverse complement strand
AAAGACAGCCAAACCAGCGTAAGTAAAAAAATCCCCAAGATGAGCTGCTTTTAAAAGAGCTAGGCAAAAAGTAGCGAGTGGAAAAGTAAATGCCCACCACGATAAAGCAAACTTTAAGCGCAAAAATTTTTTATACATAAAGCACAAAAGCAGGGCAAAAAATATAGCAATATTTAAGAGAATCAGCGCAAAATTATCAAAACGGGCGAGCTTTTCATAGCCCAAAAAAGCCACCGAAGGCGGAGCGATGAAAATAAAAAGTGTCGGTATAAACTTGCTCTCCAAGCTTGGATGAAAAATCAGCCTATAAAAAAGCAAGGTAAAAATCACTACATAAAAAAACAGCGCAAAGGAAAAATAAAACCAAGTCCACGGCGCATCAAAAGGCACTAAGGCAGGAATTAGCAGGTTTGCTGCTACTGGGATAAACCACGCAGGATTACTGTGTTCGATGTTTATATCACGGCTGATCCACGCAGAAATTACATAAAGAGTAATAATACTTTGAGACATCACGCCAGCGTAAAACAAAGCCTTGCTAACTCCGCTAAACTCGCTAAAAAGAGCAGCTAAAAGCAAAAAAGAGATGCTAAAAGCAGGAAAAAAGTTAATTTTAATAGGATGGTGAAGTTCGGCTTTTACAGAGTTTCTAAAAATATCCATACTAAGCCCACTAAGCCCCATAATAGTAGTAAAAAGCATGATAGGGAAGTTTTGGATTTTATTCATCTTATGCCTTGATTTTAGCTATTTTTAAGTAAGTTTAAAGCCCTAGGGAATTCTAGAATTCCTAAAAAAAATTTAGAATTCCCTAGAATTCCTAAGTCAAAATTCTAGAATTCCCAAGAATAAATTCTAGAATTCCTAAGCCGAAATTCTAGAATTCCTAGGTATTTTTTTAATAATTTAGTGCCATCTCGTGGCTAAACTTTTTAGCAAGCTTGATTTTTTCAAACTCAGTGTGAAGCAAATCAAGTTTATGCTGACAAATTTTCTGCGCCTCTGTTATAAGGCTCATTGCCGTGCTAATATCATTTATATTTAGCTCTTTTGGCTGTTTGTCTAAGATGCTTTGAAACTTTTCTATATCGCCTGCGATGAGTGCTACTGTTAGTTCATCTATCCACATCAGACGCCCCTTCTGTGTTTGTTCCAGTAGCATCATTCCACGCTGAGATTAGCCCACGAGTTACACGGATCACTTCATCTATAGCATCTACATCGTTTTTGATGTTTGCTTCAATGAGCCTTGTGATTTCTCTAGCATATAGGCCTTTTAGATAATGAGCGATTTGCCCTTGATTTAGGTCAAGCGAGCTACTAAGCTCAATGAAAATTGCGCTAATTTTGTTTATAAACATGACCTTTTCTTGGACATTTTTTTCTTGCATTGCCTTTTTGGCACGAGCCGCAAAGCGCAAAATTCCTTCATAAAGCATCAAAACTAGCTTTTCTTGGTTATCTACGCTAAGGCTGGTGCTATTATAGCTATTATAAGCAGAGCTTTGCATTTTTATCCTTATTTATTGCTATTTAACAGCGCATCAAAGGTGTTTTTAAGCGAGTTAAATGAGTTTTCTAGCGCGTTCATTTGCACAGCGATGGTTGAGAACTGCTTTTGCATCATCGCATATTTTTTATCAAGCGTTGCTTGGACTTTGTCTTTTTGCGATTGGATGATTTTGGATTTGTCTTTTAGGCTACTTGTTAGGTTTGTTAGTGTGCCCTCTGTGCCTATTAGCCCAGTTACTATATCGCTTAGTTTGTCAAAAAAGCCTTTTTTATCAGTGCTTGAACCTGGAGTTGTGCCAGCCTCTAAACCTAGTGCTTTTAGCAAGGCAGGATCAGAGTCTTTTGATATTTCTATATCCTTACCGCCTGTGCCTACAAGCTGTAAGACGCCATTATCAGCAAGGCGAGCTGTTACATTTGGTATCTCAGCGTCATTTATAAGCCTTACAAGCTCATTTGCGTTTTTGACAGCATCGCCTTTATTAAGATCAATTTGAATTTCTTTACCATTGATTTTTAGCTTGCCAGAGATATCATCTAGCTTTGTATTTATTTGAACACTACCAAAAACACCAGCATTTTTATACTCAGTAGAGTTTGTAAAAAACGACTTAAAGCCTTCATAGTCTTTGCTTATAGTATCTTTTAGCTTGCTCTCATCTACACTTAGCACGCCTTTTTCTGTAAAGCTAAAGCCAAAGCTTTGTAGGCTCATGCCATCGCTATTTGATGATTCAAATAGATTTTGTAGCTTTCTTTTTATACCTGTGATTTCGCTCATACCATTTAGCGTACCTGCTACACCATTTTCTCTATCATATGAAGTAGCAGTAGAGACATTGCTAATTAGATCATTATAGGCTGTTACCATGCTCTTTAGTGATTTTACTACTGCGTCTGTATCTTTGCCTATAGTGATTACGCTTTCTTTTAGTGCGCCTGTTGTGCTGTTTTTCTCATCTACATTGTTTAGATTAAAAGTAACTCCGATAATAAGGTCATCTACGCTATTTGAGCTACGAGTGATATCAATGCCATTAAAGTTAAATTTAGCATCTTTGGCTTTTTGTAGTTGTTTTGCCTCTGATTTAGTAAAATCAAGGGTAAAATTAAAGCCTGTTGTTGTGCCTTTGTCATCCTTAACTGCTGTTTCAGTTGCGTTAAAACCCAATGCGCTTAGCACTGCTTTTGCGCCATCTGCTGCTGTTTGGTCACCTTTTACGCTAAATTTAATTTGATTTTTCTCGCCTGATTCTTTGCTTTGTAAAATCATCTTATAGCCATTTTCGCCGCCAGTATTTACTATACTAGCTTTTATAGCGTCGCCTGCGCCGTCGTTGATTTGGTTTATGATATCTTCAAGCGTGGTTGATGCGCCGACTTTTATATCTACGCTTTTATCGCCTACTGAGAGAGTAAGGCTTTGGTCGCTAGTAATGCCCGTTAGAGTATCTGAGCGAGATTTAAAGCCTTTGCTTTGGTATGAGTCAACCTGTGCTAGCTGGCTTACGCTTAGGCGGACGGTTTGTTCTGCCACGCCGGCTTCTACATTTGCTGTTACAGAGCCTGAGCCAGCGGCTGAGACTGTACGTTTTAGCATTGCTGTTTCGTTTGCCACATCAGCGTAGCTTGTTTTTAGAGTTGATACCAGCGTGGTTAGTGCTGTGATATCGGCTTGTTTTTTAGTATTTTTATCTATTTTTAGAGTAAGAGGCTTGATTTGAACGCTTTCATCAGCGTCTTTTAGACCATCTATTACATCTTGAGTTAAAATACTACTTGCTATGTTTAATTGCGCTTTGTCTGAGACTGCTGCACCTGTTTTGCTAAGTCCATAAGTAGGTGAGTTTTCTTTGCTTGGAGTGCTTACTGATACGCCTGCCATGATATTATCCTTTTATATTTTTATGGATTTGTTTAGGGAATTCTAGAATTCCCTAGTTAATGATTTTAGTTTGTTTGATCCATCAAAAGCCCTTGTTCTTTAAAAAGACTTCTGATTTGTTCTTGTAGATTTTCTCTCATTCTTATTACTTGCTCGCTTGGATACTGGCGGATTGTATCGCCGTTTTGAGTGTTGATTAGGCTTACTGTTAGCGTGTTTAGCGGTTGATTGTAGCCAAAGCGCAGGTTTGTATCCATTTTTTGCATATATTCATTTAGGTCGTTTACTGCTTCATCGAGCTTAGCTTTCAATTCTTGCGAGTTTTGCTTGTTTAGCTCAGCTGCACCTTTTGGCTGCTCGGTCGAACTCTCGGTATTTATCTTCGAGCCACTTACATCAGCTACTGGGCGTTGGATTTCAGCTGATTTTTGCGCTGTTGTGGTCGCCATGCTGTTTGCTATATTGTTAAAGATTTCCATATTTCTACCCCTTTGTGAGTTTTATTCGCTTTTAAAATCGGCAACAAGTTTAAAAAATTTATACTTTTTCATTAAAAAAATAACTAAGCGTGGTTTTTCCAAATTTTTTACTCTTTTTTAGAGTAAGTTTGCCTATGCTCTTAGGCAATGTAACACTGCTTAAATGCTCAAATACAGCGATATCTGGGTCTAGTTTGCTAAGTAAATCCACGCATTTTTCATAAATATTATCAAAGCCTTCTCTAATGCTAAAAGGCGGGTCTAGATAAAGTATAAATCTAGAATTCCAATTCTTGATTTTTGAGCTATTTAGCGTGTCCAAAGCTAGGCTAAAAGTATCGCCCAAAAATATCTCAAAACGCTCATCTAAGCCTAGATTTTTGCGGTTTTTGCTAAGCACGCCAAAGCTAGCTTTGTCCTTCTCAAAAGCAAAAGCTCTGCTAGCACCCTCACTAAGTGCACGCACAGCCATAAGCCCACAGCCGCCAAAAAGCTCAGCAAACACGCTATCACGCACTTCATCACGCAAGCTGTCAAAAAAGCTATCAGCCACGATGGATTTTGTGCTGCGAGTTTTCTCTGAGCTAAGCAAGGTAATTTTTCGCCCTTTTAAAGCCCCGCTTGCGATGTTTATTTCGTAGCTATCTTGCTTATTTTGCATTTTTAAAAAGCTCCAAAATTTGCTTTTTAAAAGAAAGCAAAATCTCATCTAAGTTTTTCTCAAAAGCATCAAAATTTTGTGCGGTGGCTGAGCTAATTTTTTTCTCTAAAAACTCGCTTTTCTCTAAAAACTCGCTTAATTTTTGCTTTAATTCTGCTTCGCTAAAAGGCTGAGTAATGTCCTTGCCGATGATAAAAAGTGGCTTATTGCTGGCAAATTCTCTCTCGCAAATAATGATATCAGCGTCACTTTGGCTCGTAATAGAGTTTGAGAGAATTTTTTCTAGCGTGGCTGATAAAATTTCACAATCACAATTAATAAAAACTTTCATTTTCTACCATTTTTTAAAAATTTGCTAATTTTATCTAAAATTGCCTTAAAATTTTGCTAGAATTATACTTTTAAGCGCAAAAAGGGGCAAAAATGTTTAATGGCAAAAATATTTTAATCACCGGTGGCACAGGCAGCTTTGGCAAAGAATACGCTAGGGTTTTGCTGCGAGATTATGTGCCAAATAAGCTTATAATCTACTCAAGGGACGAACAAAAGCACTATGAGATGAGCCAAGGCTTTGATGCGCCTTGTATGCGCTTTTTTGTAGGTGATGTGCGTGATGAGGACCGCCTAAAACTAGCTATGCACGATGTGGACTTCGTCATTCACGCAGCTGCTATGAAGCATGTGCCTATTGCTGAGTATAACCCTATGGAGTGTATAAAAACAAATATAAACGGTGCGCAAAATGTAATAAACGCAGCCTTTGCGTGTAATGTAGAAAAAGTGATCGCCCTAAGCACTGATAAAGCCTGTAGCCCCATAAATCTATATGGCGCAACAAAGCTTGCAAGTGATAAGCTCTTTACTGCTGCAAATAACATCGCAGGCACACGCCGCACACGCTTTAGTGTGGCCAGATACGGCAATGTAGTTGGCTCAAAGGGCTCTGTGGTGCCGTTTTTTGCTAAGCTTATTGCTGGGGGAGCAAAAGAACTGCCTATTACAGATGAGCGTATGACGCGCTTTTGGATCACGTTAGAACAAGGCGTGCGCTTTGTGCTAAAAAACTTTGAGCGTATGAAAGGTGGAGAGATTTTCATCCCAAAAATTCCATCAATGCGCATAATAGACCTTGCTAAGGCTATGGCACCAGAACTTGGACATAAAATAATTGGCATCCGCCCAGGCGAGAAGCTACATGAGGCCATGATAGCAAGTGATGATGCTATGCATACTTTTGAGTTTAGCGACCATTATGTAATCGCTCCAAGCACCAAGCATAGATTAGAAGATTTCAGCCAAAATGCCATAGGCGAAAAAGGCGAGTTAGTTAAAAGCGAGTTTGCGTATAGTTCTGATAAAAACACGCTTTGGCTAGATGAGGTAGGGATTAAGCAGATGATAAAAAATACTCCAAAGGTCTAGGGAATTCTAGTTTTTTGCTTAGGAATTCTAGATTTTTGAAATTCTAGAATTCTTGGGTTTTGAAATTCTGGAATTCTAGAATTTCTGGGTTTTGAAATTCTAGAATTCTAGAATTCCTATGTTTTTTATATTGTGTTATGTTAAAAGATTTTTGTTTTTTAAATAATGATGAGATTTTAGCTGTTTTTCACGCTCGCTCACAGCCTGAAATTTACGGCTTTTTAGGCGATTTTTCTGGACGCAAAAATGAGTTAAAGGCTTTTAAAAACTTTATAAATTACCTAAAAACTCAAAATAATAAAAAATACTACGCTATTTATGAAAATGGAAGTTTTTTAGGTGTGATTTGCTTTTTTGATATTACAAAAACAGCAGCGCAAATTGGCTTTTACAAAAATCCAGATTTTAAAAAAGTTGGCGATATTTTAATAAAAAATTTACTAAATAAAGCTTATGAGCTAGGGCTTAAAGAGCTTTTTGCCAGGGTGAAAAAAGACAATGAAAAGTCCTTAAATTTGCTAAAAAACTCCCATTTTTTGAAGTTAGGAATTCTAGATGATCAAATAATTTTAGTCAAAAACTTGTAAAAATTTTTTAAAAAACCCTTGACAAAGCTTTTAAGTTCGGCTATAATTCCAGTCTTATTTAAATATTCCGGATTAGCTCAGCGGTAGAGTAGTCGGCTGTTAACCGATTGGTCGCTGGTTCGAATCCAGCATCCGGAGCCACTTTATTTTAAATCATTTTTTTCACATTAGTTTTAAAATCATTTTGTAGCAAGTTATTTTTTTCTAGAATTCCCTGTTTTGAGTTTTAGGAAATTCTAGACTATTTCTAAGCCTATTTACTCAAAAATTATTTCAAATTTAATTGGCTCAACAAGTTTTTTGATATTTGCCTTTAAAAGCGCTAGCTCGCTAGCACCGCTAATGATTAAAACGCCAAGATGAAATCTAGCACTAACCCCAGCATACACACCAAGATTTTTAGCAAGCGCTAGTATATAACATAGCCATTTTAGTGCCGTGATATTTAGATTTTTGCCCAAAATTATACCAGCAAACTCGCCCAAATCAGCCTTGCTAAACTCTGTGCTATTTAGTTCGCAAATAGCAGCTATTGCGCAAATTTGCTCGTGCGTGTAGCCGTAGTTTAGCCCTGAGCGCACGATATATGCGCCGTTTTGCGCCTCGCTGTAGTATCCTATGGCACGCCCTGCGTTAAAAACCCTTGCTGCTGCGCTAAGCAAGCCTAGTTCATACCCGCCAAGAGCGTGTAATGGAGCAAGCTCTTTAAAAAGCAGCCTAGAAAAATGCACAATAGGCGCATTATCAATCACGCAGAAACGCTCACTAAGGCTTTTTAGGCTAGGATTAAAACCCTTTGGAAAGCGCATACTAGGACGCAAAATCGTTCGCAAAAATAATCCCTCACGCACGCCAACACCACTTGTAATCACGCTTTTTGCCCCAGCAAAAGCACATAAAGCATCAAAAATGCTAGCCCCACCAGTAATGGTATCAAAACGCTCTTTTTTTATACAAAGTTCTTTTAAATCATTTGGCTTAGCATTAGCAATTTTTTTGATAAAAGCACCTTCTTTTCTTAGCTCATAGCAAAAGCCATGAAGCACCTTATAAGCGTAATTGCTACGCTCCATAATAGCCTTTGAAATCGCTCTTAGCGACCCACCGATTGCTACGATTTGCTCGCTTTTAAACTGGACATTAAGAGCGTTAATTTTATCTTTTATGAACTGCGTAGCACCTTTTAAATCACCCTTGTCATAAAAAAGCTCTTTTAATCGCACTGTGCCTAGATTTAGCGAGGTTGCAGCTATCATTTTGCCATCTTTTATGCGAGCAAGCTCAGTGCTGCCACCGCCGATATCTACGCACAAAGCATCTTCTAGTGGCGGCAAAAGATTACTTGCTGCTATGCCTCCAAGGCTAGCTTCTTCTTCGCCGCTAATTACTTTCATAGCAATGCCTAGCTCGTTTTTTAATCTAGTTAAAAACACAGCTTTATTTGGCGCATCACGCAGAGCTGAGGTGCCGCCGGCGATGATTTTGCGGACTTTATAAAGCTTTATGTAGGTTTTAAACTCACTTAGTGCTTCAAGCACTTCTGCTATGGCTGCATCTTGAAGCATTCCGCCATTTTCGTATGCGCCGTGCCCTAAGCGCACTTTTACTTTATACTCACGCAGGATAAAAAACCCAAGCCTGCTTGTGCGCTCAAAAATCGCTAGTCTGGCTGAGTTTGAGCCAAGGTCGATTACTGCTATTCTTTTTGACATTTTTATCCTTTGTTTTTGTATTTTTTACTTAAAATTACCTAATTTTTTAATGCTAATCTAGAATTCTTAAGATATTTTAAGCAAAAGCCTAGCCACAGCTCCGCTTTTGCCATCATCTCTATTTAGCACGCTAATTTGCGCTCCCATCGCATTTGCAGCATTTTTAGCTACAAAAAGCCCCAGACCTGACCCACCAGCCTTGCCATAGCGTTTAAAAGGCGCAAAAATATCTTTGTTCTCATCAATACCACAACCCTCATCGCTAACGCTGATTTCAAGTATATTATCAAGCAGTTTTGTCTCTACTTTTACCTCTGAGCCCTCAGGGGAAAATTTTAGCGCATTTTGTAAAAAATTTTGCATAATATGCGTAAAAAGTGTGGTTTGTATGCTTATTTTTAGACTTTTTGGGCTAAAACTAGTACTAAGGCTTTTGCCTTCTTTTTTAGCAAGGGCTTTAAAGCTCTCACAAATCTCGCCTAAAAATGCGATTATATCAGTATTAACAGGCTTTTCAAACTGCGCTGCTTCTCCACGCCCGATTTGTAAAATTGCACTTACCATCTTATTCATTTGATCAATGCTTTTTATATTTTGTTCTAGCGCCCCACAATACTGCTCTTTTGGTCTATCTTTTAGCAAGGTTACTTCGTTTTTGGTTTTCATGACAGCTAGCGGTGTTTTTAGCTCGTGCGCTGCGCCTATAAATAGCTCTTTTTGGCTTAGCGCATAAGCTTCAATTCTTTCTATAAGGCGGTTTATACTCTTTGCTAAGGGTTCAAACTCACTTGGCACCTGCGTGCTTTCCACGCCTTTTAGGCTGTGTTCGTTCAGTTTAGATAGCTTAAAAGCAAGCGTGCGCACAGGCAAAACTAGAATTCTAGATAAAAATAGCGCATAAAAAAGTATAAGAAAAATTGCAGTAGCGTTTATAAAAATGATATTTGAGAGAATTTGCGCTGTGATTTGGCTATATTCTTTGGTGTTTTTATCTATTATCAAAGTTCCGTAGCTTGTAGGGTAGTGTAGCTGTGTGGAGCTTTTGTCTTTATTATAGCTAAAATATGGTTTTTGTATTTTTGTATCATCTACGCTGATTTTTACATCTGGGATTTTGCTTTGTAGGGCGTAGAGTTTTGAGCGAGGTTCTAAGTCTTTTGCTATGCGGTTTAGGCTAATAGCTACATTTTCAAAGATTGAAATTTCAATGTAGTGGTAGAGAATTCCAGAAAAAATCGCAATCAGCATAGCCCCAGCTATAGCTAATTGCAATATAAATCTAGCCCTTAGGCTTTTTTGGGAAAGCAAAATCTATATCCACGGCGGCGAACTGTCTCAATAGTAGAGATGCCAAGTGGTTTGTCCATTTTTTGACGGATTTGGTTTATTGCTACTTCGATTACATTTGGAGTTACTAGCTCTGGTTCTTCCCAGATAGCATCTAGTAGCTGTTCTTTGCTAACGATTTGATCTGAGTGGCGAGCAAGGTGAGTTAGCACCTCAAAAGGCTTGCCTTTTAGCTCTATTTCTTTTTCTTTATAGATAATTTTTTCTTCATCTGGGTCTATGATAAGCTCGTCAATTCTAATAACACTTGTGCCACCAAAACGCAGTCTAGCCTCCAATCTGGCTACTAAAACATCAAAATCAAAAGGCTTTTTGATATAATCATCAGCTCCAGCTTTTAGAGCTGCGATTTCGCTTTGTTTGTCGTCTTTGGCTGAGAGTATGACTACTGGAGTGCGTGGGCTTTTACGCTTTACTACTTCGATTAGGTCTGTGCCATCGCCATCTTCAAGCATCCAATCACACAGCACCAAATCATAATTGCGAATGCCTATATAATACTCAGCGTCTTTGTAACTCTCGCTAGTATCTGTTTGAAATCCACACTCACTAAGTCCGTCTAGAAGTGTTTTATTTAGAGTTGATTCATCTTCTACAACTAGAATTCTCATTTTATTCCTTATTTAAAAATGTTTCTGCAATTCTATCATAAAATTTAAGGAAAAATTCAATTTTTTTTAAATTTATTTTAATAAACTACTTTTTTGCTTAGCGAAGGTGTGCTTTTATAAGGCTTTGCAAGCATTTTAAAAATTTGTGGTTTTGAGATTTTTAGCTTAAATTTTGTGATTTTTGGGAACTCTTTTACTAGATTTTTCTCAAAAAATGCTAAAGCATCCTCTAAATAAATAAATTTTTGCTGCTTAAAAGAAGTATAAATATACTCACTAATTAAGCCATAATCAATAAACTCACTTGTCTTTGCGCTTAGCTTTAAAGAGATTTTTTGCTTTTTAACTCTTTCAAAGCTAAGCACGCCCACCACGCACTTAAAGCGCATTTTTAGACTGATTTTCATATTACTTTTTTCTCTTTTCCAGTTATTAAGCGCAAGATATTTCCCCAGTGTTTATAGACAATGATAAAGCAGATGATAAGCACCGGTGCGTGCGTGTTTATAACCTCGATTTGTGGGTGGATGATAAACGAACTGGCTATAAAAACCACAAGTGCGCTTAGGCTAGCAAGCGAACTGATTTTTAGCACCTTGCCCACTACAAACCACGCAATTAACGCAAGTATAACCTCAAGTGGCAAGAAAAATATCATCACTCCAGCCCCAGTGGCTATGCCCTTACCGCCATTAAATAATAAATACGGCGAAAAGCAATGCCCAATTACTGCTAAAACCGCCATCGCCCAAAGCACGCTATCGCCTAACCCAAAGCAGAATTTTGCCACCACAAGCGGCACTAGTCCTTTTAGCGCATCAAGGGCGATTGTAGCGATACTAAGCTTTTTTGCTAAGGCAGGATTGCTTTCTTTTACCACACGCAAGACATTTGTAGCGCCTATGCTGCCGCTACCTGCGCTTCTTATATCAACCTTAGCAAAAAGCCTTGCTAACACCAGCCCAAAAGGAACCGCTGCTAAAAAATAAGCTATTAAATAAAAAACTATATTTATCATTTTCATCCTTTTATTATTAGCGAATTCTAGAATTTTTAATTAAATTCTATAAAAAATCATGCGCTTTTTTGCTTAGTTCATCTAGAGTTTCTTTTTGCCTTATATCAGTGTAGGCAAAAATATCGCTCATACAAGGCTCGCTGGTATCTGCTATTTTACAGCAGTAGCGCATCGTGCCTTGGTAGTTTAGGGCTATTACTAGCTCTAGATTTAGGTCTATTTGCTTTAAAGCGCCTGCGATTTCTAGATTAAAAATCGCCTTTAGCTTTGAGCCAGCCTGCAGCCTTAATCCATCAGCGCAAATCGCACCCAGCCCACCACGGCTAATGTCAAAAAGCTGAGCATCTATGCGCTTATCATCACAAAGCAAGCTAACAGGAGTTAGTTTTGATGGCTGGAGGCGAGGATGTGCCCTTAAAAGTGCAGCTGTTTTCGTACTGCGGCGAAAGGGCTCTAGCATTACCATACCTGCACCAAAATTAAAGTTTAAGACCCTACACTCAATATCTGAGCTGATATTTCCCCCTTTTAGGATAAAGGCTGAGCCTTCTTCTTTTATGGCTAGAAGCTGGATCAATTCTGTTTTCAGGCTTAGTTTTTCATTTTCAATATCTGTGATTTTGGCTTTGTTTTTAATCGGCACGCCTTTATATAGGTTTAGCAGCCAAAGCTCACTTTCTTTTGCGGCTTTTAGCTCCCAGAAAATATCACCAAAGACCAAGGTATTTGCGCCATCAAAGCTGATTGTATTTGTTTGGATTTGCTCTTGCTCTGCTTTTTCTATCACTATATCTTCATCTAGTCCAAAGTCATCGTTAAAGCGAGAAATAGCCGCTTCTAGCGTATTTTCAAAGCGAGGTTCTTTTTCTTTGAAATTCTTTTTAAAATCTAAAATAGAGTTTTTTAGTATATATTTTGCTAGTTTTTCATCTTTATTTAAGCAAGCTTTTAGGCCATCAAGCACGCTTGTTGCGCTAGTCCCATAGCCTATAATAGCTCTAAAAGCCACGCTCATCGCAGATTCAAAATCATCTGGGTCTGCGTAAAAATCTTGTTCTTTTAGTAGTGATTTTGCTTTTTTTACAAAGTCTATCTCACACTCATCAAGTAGTGTTTCGCATTGTAAAATCAGGCTCTCGTAACCTTCGTATTTTTGCATATTTGCCCCATAAATTTACTTCTAGGGCTAGATTTTATCATAAATAAATTAAATTTAAAGTTAGGAATTCTAGAATTCTAGAATTCTAGAATTCCTGGGGCTTAGGCATTTTAGTATTTTAGATCAAACACCGCTGTGCCTATAGTCATCACAATAGCTGTGATTAAGAAAATTGAGATGATATTTAGCCAAAAACCAGCTTTTATCATATCCTTTATCCGCACATATCCTGAGCCGTAGGCTATGGCATTTGGCGGAGTTGCCACTGGTAGCATAAAGGCACAAGTCGCAGCCAAAGCTACTGGTATAGCAAAAAGTAGAACATTATGCTCTGTATATCCAAGTCCGCCTGCTACGCCTATGATTACAGGGATGAAAGCAGCTGCGGTGGCTGTATTTGATGTGATTTCTGTTAAGAAAATAACAAGCGCAGTAACTGCAAGTATGACTATAACCATAGGTAGCACGCTAAGGCTGCTTACTTGTTCGCCTATCCATAGGCTAAGACCGGTTTTGCCAAACTGCGCTGAGAGAGCTAGACCGCCTCCAAATAGTAGCAAGATATCCCACGGCAGGTGTTTTGCTGTATTCCAGTCTATTAGACGCTCGCCGCTGCTGTTTGCTGGGATGATAAATAATATTATTGCCACGCTCATTGCTATTATTGAATCAAGAGAGCCGATTTTGATACCATAGCTTTTAAAGATAAAACCAAGGAAAACCCAGCAAAACGCTGCTAAAAAGAACACAATAGCCACAAGCTTTTCAGGTGTGCTAAATGAACCAAGCTTAGCAAGTTCAGCTCTTATAACCTCTTTGCCGCCTGGGATTTCTTTTATCTCAGGTGGAAATAGCACATATACTAGCAATGCCCAGCACGCAGCTAGTAGCACTATGCTAAGCGGAACGCCCATTAGCATCCACTCGCCAAAGCCGATTTCAATGCCCATATCTTTCATATTTCCTAGCAAAATCGCATTTGGCGGCGTGCCTATTAGTGTGCCAAGCGAGCCAAGAGATGCAGCGTAAGCAATACCTAGCATAAGCGCAATGCCAAAGTTTGAGCGAAAGGCTTTTGTTTTGTCTTTTACCTCTTGAACTACATCTTTGCCTTTATGCATGATAGCATTCATCGCACCACCTTGCGTGCTTTGGCGCACAGCATCATCATCTAGCAGCTGTGTAGCCTCTACGCTGGCTGATTGTGGGATATTTGCGTTGCCTACTAGTTTTTCTACTAGATATAGCACGCTTAGACCCACAGGCAGCATCATTACAGCAGTTGCTGTGTTGCTAACCCACATAGAGATAAAGCCAGTTGCTACCATAAATCCAGCTATGAGCCGCTTAGGGCTAGTGCCGATTAGTAGCACGATTCCAAGGGCTATGCGAATGTGTAGGTTCCACTTTTGCATAGCAAGGGCAAGCACAAAACCTCCCATAAATAGAAAAATCGTATCGCTAGCATACGGCGTAACCGCACTTTTAAAGGTATCAACACCAAGGATAGGAAATAGCACCATAGGAAGTAGGGCAGTAGCAGGCAAAGCAATAGCCTCTGTCATCCACCAAATACCCATTAGCACAGCCACAGCCGCTACTATGGCGATACCATTTGTGTTTAGCTTTTTTGCCCCAGCAGCTGCTTGGGCTACCTCGCCAGCATTGCTAGGCATGAGATAATACACAGCAATAGCTGCGATTATACCGATGAAAAGTCCGTAGATTTGAACCAAATTGGTCTTTTTATCTACTGGCACTTGGGAATTTTGCATTTATTCTCCTTTTTTGATTTTGGCGAATTATAGCAATTTACTTAGCATTTACTAGCTAAAAAGTTTAAATTTTATTTGCCAGTGTAGCAAAAAGTAACATTTAAGCTAAATTTTAGTTTAAAATATGTTAGGAATTCTAGAATTCCCTGCGTCATTGCTGGGCTTGCGAAGCAATCTTTAAGGAATTCTAAATTCATCCTTAGGAATTCTAGATTTTGTCTTAAGAATTCTAGAATTCCTAGAAAATTATGCTTAGGAATTCTAGATTTGCGCTGCCCTTTAAACTTCGCGGTAGCGGCAGTTAAAAACAAGGCTCCAAGATTGCGCGTTTAGTGTGTTAAAAGCACAGCGCAGACTAGCCGTGGAGAGCCGTTTGCGGCAGTGATTTAAAATTTTTCGTGCCGATTTTTCAAGGCAGATGTCCTAGAAAAATGGTGCGAAAAATTTTAAAAGGCGATGGGCTCTCAAGCTGTGATTTTAGCACAATAAATGCGCAAGCCAAGCCAGCCTATAAAAACCCAGCCAAACTAAAAAATAAACTCACTCCCTAGCATCAGCTAGAACAATGCCAAAGAGCACCTCCCCACCAGCACTTTGTACACATTCTTTTGCCTCTTTCATACTAAGTCCTGTTGTGATGATGTCATCTACTAGGATAACAGGCGCTTTTAAAGGCTTTAAAAGCTTAAAATTTCTAGGATTTTTTTGGCGATATTCTAGGCTTTTGCCAGCGTATTTGACCTCGCTCATAGCTTTTAGAGCGTTTGGCAGAGGCGAGATTTGAGCGTTTTTTAGGGCTTTTGCGATGATTGCTGAGTGAGAGTAGCCACTTTTTACATTATCATCCAAAGCAATAGCGTGAATAAGTGGCTCACTAGGTAGATAAAAGCTCTGTGCAAAGCGTGAAATGCTAAGCTGGCAGAGGGCTTTAAAAACCCCAGAGCCACAAAGCTTGTGCTTGGTGCCAAGCAGGGCTGAAATCTCGCTATAAGCATAGAAATAAAACACTTCTAGCCCATCAACTAGCCTAGATTTTAGCGTATATGAGCTTAGGATATTTTGGCAGGTAGCACAAAGCAGCCCAAGGCAAAATCTCCCGCAGCCAAGGCAGCGCATTTTAGTTTATGCTTGCTATTTCAGCAGCGCAGCGACTTGCTAGCTCGCTTAAAGTCTCTATGACAAAAGGCTCAAGGCTTTTTAAGGTAGGCAGCGGAGCAAAGCTAATCACCGGCTCATTTAAGGTCTTTTTTACGCTTCTATCACCAAAGTTTGCGATGATTGTTATTTGCGAGTTTGCGTGCATATTCTTAGTGCCTATGCCAAAAATCTCGCTTTGGAATTTATCAATATTTACATTTACGCTAAAATCAGGCGTCTCATCAACCACTGCTATATCACGCTTTGCAAGCTCAGCAGTGAGAGCATTTTTCATCCAAGCCTCAAGCGCAGAACTAGTAGAAATGCGACTTGTGATATCTCCATCAGAGTTTTTTAGCACGCCGATTGTGATTTTATCATCCCTTAGATCGCTTACGCTAAGGCTGATATTTCGCCCAAGAATGCCGCTTTTGACGCTATTTTGCGCTGGCAAGTCGATCGTAGTCTTTGCTGCGCAAGCAGAGAATATCACAGCCACCACAGCTGCAAAAAACAAGTTAAAAATCTTTTTCATTTATTGTCCTTTAAAAAGTTTTGCTAATTTTAGCAGATTTTTTAGGGAATTCTAGAATTCCCTAGCGAATTTTTTTCTGGGGGTTGCGTCTTTTAGGAATTCTAGAATTCCCTAGCGAGTTCTAACTCGCACTGAGCTTTGATAAAATCTAGGGAATTCTAGAAAAATCTGCTATAATTGCGCTTTTAAAGGACAAAAATGAGTAAAATTCGCAATTTTAGCATAATAGCACACATTGACCACGGCAAAAGCACCTTAGCTGATCGCATTATCAGCACTTGTGGGGCTGTGAGTGAGCGTCAAATGAGCTCGCAGCTACTAGATAATATGGATATAGAGCGTGAGCGTGGGATCACCATAAAAGCGCAGTCTGTTCGACTAAAATACACGCACAAGGGCGATGAATATATACTAAATCTCATTGACACCCCAGGGCATGTGGATTTTAGCTACGAGGTCTCTCGCTCTCTAGCAAGCTGCGAAGGAGCACTTCTAGTAGTAGATGCTAGCCAAGGCGTGCAGGCTCAAACCATCGCAAATGTCTACACAGCCATAGAACACGACCTAACTATAATCCCAGTGCTAAATAAAATTGATCTGCCACAAGCTGATCCAGAGCGAATAAAAGATGAGATAGAGCATATTATCGGCATTGATTGTAGTGAAGCTATCTGCGTGAGTGCAAAAAGTGGGCTTGGTATTGATGAGCTACTTGGCGCAATTTGCGAGCGAATTCCAGATCCAAAAAACAGCCAAAAAGAGCAAATTGGCCCGAGCGATGAGAATAAACCGCTAAAAGCTCTCATCTATGATAGCTGGTTTGATAATTATCTTGGAGCTTTGGCTCTTGTGCGTGTTTTTGAGGGCTGCTTAAAAACCGGCGATGAAGCCTATATAATGGGCTCAGCGCAAAAATACCCTGTGCTAGATCTACTTTATCCGCACCCAATAGCACCGCAAAAAACCAAAAGTATAAAGGCTGGCGAAATCGCAATAGTCGTAATGGGGCTAAAAACCGTAAGCCAAATCGCAGTAGGTGATACTATAACGCTAGCTAATAATAAAGCCGCAGAGCCGATTTCAGGCTTTGAGGGCGCAAAGCAGTTTGTCTTTGCTGGGCTTTATCCTATTGATACTGACCGCTTTGAAGAATTGCGAGACGCGCTTGAAAAGCTAAAACTAAATGATAGTTCTATTAGCTACGAGCCTGAGAGTTCGGCTGCGCTTGGCTTTGGCTTTCGTGTGGGGTTTTTGGGCTTACTTCACATGGAGGTTATCAAAGAACGCTTGGAGCGTGAGTTTAATCTAGATTTGATAGCCACTGCGCCAACTGTGACCTACATAGTAAAGACCACTGATGGCGGATCTCTAAATGTCCAAAACCCTAGCGAGCTACCGCCAGTAAATAATATCGCTGAAATTTTAGAGCCTTATGTAAAGGCGACCATTATCACGCCAGCTGAGTTTGTAGGCTCCATCATCACGCTAATCTCAAAGCGTCGCGGCAATCAAAAGAAAATGGACTATATCACGCCTGAGCGTGTGCTTTTAGAGTATGAAATTCCACTAAATGAAATAGTAATGGACTTTTACGATAAGCTAAAATCTGCGACAAAAGGCTATGCAAGCTTTGATTACGAGCCCTGTGGGTATCAAAGCGGACGCCTTGTAAAGCTTGATATAAGAGTAGCTGGCGAGATAGTAGATGCCCTAAGTATCATAGTGCCTGAGCAAAATGCGTTTAGCAAGGGCAGAGATCTAGTAAAAGCTATGAAAGAAATCGTGCCAAGACAGCTTTTTGAGGTAGCTATCCAAGCAAGCGTAGGCTCAAAAATCATCGCAAGAGAAACAGTAAAATCAGTAGGCAAAAATGTAACTGCCAAATGCTACGGCGGCGATATCACAAGAAAGCGCAAACTGCTTGAAAAGCAAAAAGAAGGCAAAAAGCGCATGAAGGCAATAGGCAAGGTAGCTCTGCC
>SAMEA3663013__coassemble_728_pt1 | contig 18102 bp, 15 predicted proteins | sample SAMEA3663013__metabat2_high_PE_026 | metagenome-assembled genome bin SAMEA3663013 (sample SAMEA3663013) | pig gut metagenome | biome: pig gut; feature: pig-associated habitat; material: faeces | place: France | collected 2012 | reverse complement strand
CTCGCTTTAGTGGGGCAAGCCCCACTGCTCGCAAATTTTATAAGGGCTACGCCCTAAACCCTTAGGGGCTGCCGCCCCTAAAACCCCGCTAAAATCTAGAATTCTCCCTTGCAATGACGGAATTCTCGCAATGGCGGAATTTTAGACGGAATTTTAGACGGAATTTTAGACGAGATTGCTTCGCTTCGCTCGCAATGACGAAATTTCCGCAATGACGGAATTCCATAAACTAGAATTCCCTAGATTTTTAAGTTTATTTTAATTGTTTAATTTTTTTTCTACTCAATTTTCTCAAAAAAGCCGGAGTTTTGTAGGGTTTTGGCGATTTGCTTTGTGTAATTTAGCATAAAATCATAGTCTTTTCTAAGCCCAAAAAGTCCTGTTTGCTCGTCTTTTAAGTCTATATTATTTTTCTCTAAATAGCTTATAAAATCATCACAAAGCCCCTTTATATCACGCTTACCATCAAAAAGCAAGGCTAAATGCGCCTCATAAGGCTCAAGGCTTAAAATCTCGCCCATGTAGCCAGCAAGGCTGATTTTTGGCTTAGAAGTAGTGGCAAAATACTCTAAATATCCCATTAAACTCTCTTTTAGCCTAGTTTTGCCCTTTTCATAAGCTGGGAATTCTAGTTTTTTTGCGCTGATTTCAACAGCACCTATAAAAACAAGCTGGAGCAATAAAGCGCAAATACTTTTAGGCTCAGTATTTATAGCGTCTGCTAGCTCGCTAATGCTAGCAAAGCTTGGATAAAAATTATTTAGAGCCTGTGCTAGGGCTTTTGCGCTAGTATTTAGCACTACGCTACCGTTTTTGGCTGTTATTTCATGACGAGCTATATCAAAATCCCCTCTGTAATAAACGCTTTTAAGCTCTAAGCTCTCTAATCTGCCAAGCAGTGCGCTCTCACGTGCTTTTGCTAGCTTTGAGTGCGATAAAATAGCAGCTCTAAAACAGCGCATACTAAGAAAATCGCTGTATTGCTCAGCTTTTATCCGCTCAGTTAAGCTAGGGCGAAGTAAGACCTGATTTCTTGCGTCAAAAAAGCTAGCAGAGAGCGAGCTATCAAGCAAATAAGCAAGATCAAACTTGCTAGCGTGAGCGACAAACTGGCTTAAATATTTTGGGTCGTTTGAGAGCTCAAAATGCTCGTGCATAAGGTAAAAATCATCATAAAGCTCGCAGATGTCTTTTGCATGCTCTAAAAAAGCCTTGCTAAAAACTGCTCTTTGCTCGCTATTTTCATCAAAGCTGTTTGCGTAGGCTAAAAGTGCCTTTAGGACGCTTTTTGCGCGACTTAGTCTCTCATCATCACGCTCTAAATGTGAAGTGCTAAAAAGCATGAGATCACGCAAGATATCGCGCTGTTTCCAGCCTGGATAGGCATTAAAACTAACATAGGCTAAGCCATTTTGGCTAAGAGTTTTGCTAATAAGCATAAAAAGAGCGTCCTTTACTCTATCATCTACCCAGCTATAAAGCCCATGAGCGATGATATAATCAAACTTTCCTAGGCTTTTTAATGCTTTTTCATCAGCTATGATTTCACAAATATCAGCCTCAAGGAATTCTAGATTTTTCGCGCCTATATCCTTGGCGATTTTTTGGGCTTTTTGGATGTGGACTGGACTGATATCAATGCCTACAAACTCCGCACTAGGCGCATTTAATGCAGCATAAATAATATTTGCTCCAAAGCTACAACCTAGCTCTAAAACTCTAGAGCTCCCTAGCTCCTTACTTTTAAAGCCAAAAAGCGCACTAATAGCCTCTAAGCGCAGCGGCGAACTAGCCTTAAAAGCCCTGCTAGTATATGGCGTGCTCTCATAAGTGGCTATTACTTTTTGCTTCATTTTTTGCCTTTTGTCTTAGGAATTCTAGATTTTTGCGTAATTTTAGCTTACAAAAGCTAAAACTTAGAGAAAATGCGCTAGAATTAAGGCTTTATTTTTGGGGGATTGTTTATGAAAAAAGTCCATTTTATCGGCATCGGTGGCATTGGAATTTCAGCTATTGCTAGATTTTTGTTTGAGCAAGGCTTTGTAGTAAGTGGCAGTGATATAAAAGAAAGCGAAGTTACAAAAGAGCTTAGTGAGGCTGGTATGAAAATAAGCGTGCCACATAGCAAACAAGCCGTGCTAGATGCTAGTCCTGATTTTGTCGTATACTCAGCTGCTATAAAGTCAAATAATATAGAGCTACAAGCTGCTAGAAATGCTGGTATAGAGTGTCTTTCACGCAAAGAAGCCCTGCCTTTGGTGCTAAAAGATAAAAAGGTCTTTGCCGTAGCTGGTGCGCATGGCAAAAGCACCACAAGCGCAATGCTAGCAAGCCTGCTTGATGGTAGCGTGATAATAGGCGCAGTCTCAAAGCAGTTTGGTTCAAATATGAAATACGAACAAAGTGAAAATGTGATTTTTGAAGCTGATGAGAGTGATTCAAGCTTTCTTAACTCAAATCCCTATCTAGCAATAGTTACAAACGCAGAACCTGAGCATATGGAGCATTATGATTATGATTTAGCTAAGTTTCATGCGGCATATAGGGGCTTTTTGGAGCGTGCGAAGGTGCGTGTGATAAATACTGATGATGAGTTTTTAGGCACGCTTAAGATGGATAGCATTCGGCTAAATGAAGGCGATATTAGCGATATAAAGGTGATTTTGCGTGATAATGAGCCCTTTACTAGCTTTAATCTAAAAGGTCTTGGGCGTTTTGAGGCGTATGGGGCTGGTAAGCATATCGCTGTGGATGCCTCACTAGCAGTGCTTGGGGCAAACTGCGAGGTGGGATTAGAGCTTATAAGAGAGCGGCTAAAAAATTATAGAGGCATAAAAAAACGCTTTGATATACTTGTAGCTAGCCCAAACTATGCTTTAATCGACGACTACGGACATCACCCAACAGAAATCGCAGCCACGCTAAAATCAGCTAGGCTTTATGCTGATTTGCTAGGGCTTAGCAAGATTACAGCGATATTTCAGCCACATCGCTATACTAGGCTAAAGGCAAATCTAGATGGCTTTAAGCAGTGTTTTAGCGGAGCTGATGAGCTAGTCGTGCTACCAGTTTTTGCGGCTGGTGAGGAGCCAAATGATGTGGATTTAAAAGCAGAGTTTAGCACAGCGACCTTTGCTGAAAGAATAGAGCGTAAGGGCGATTTTATCGCTTTTAAAGACAGCTTTGGCGTGGCTCATATACTAAATGACGGACTTGTAATAGGCTTTGGGGCTGGGGATATCTCAGCTCAGCTTAGAGGCAAATAAAATAAGGTAAAAAAAATGCTAAAAAAACTTATAATATTTTTTGGAGTTTTGATGATACTAGGCTGTGGATACAAGCCTGTTAGCGTGCTAACAAAAGAAATAATTGCTGATAAAGTCTATGTAGATGTGGTGATAAAAAAGAGCGACCCAGCAAACTCTGTGGCTATAAAAGATGGTATTAGAGAAGCTGTAATAAAGCGCCTTAATAGAGACCTCTCTAGCCAAAGCGACGCTGATACAGTGATAATAGCAAATATCGCAAATGTAGTTTTTGTGCCTACTTCTTTTGATAGATTTGGCTTTGTAAATGCCTATGAAGCGCAAGTAAGTATAGACTATAAAGTAAAGCTAAGCAGCGGCGAGCCACTAAGTATCATAGCTACTGGCAAAAGCTACTTTCGTATGAACCGTCAAGTGCTAGATACAATCTACACAGATAGCGTAATCACAAACCAAGACCGCTATAATGCTATCTTTGAGGCTAGCAAAGAGAGCTTTGATGAACTAATCGCAAAACTAGCCCTAAAAGGCTATAAGCTAAAAAAGGACTAAGATGGCAACTTTACTTGGCGAAGTCATCAAAGATACTATAAAAGAAGCAGCTCTAAATAAAATCACACTAACCCCAGAAAACTACGCTCAGCTCTTTTGTAAAGTAGCTGCTAGCAAGGGTGTAAGCAGCCCAGAGTGCCAAAAGCTACAAGGCTATATATCTCGCCTTAATGAGCATTTGCAAAATGAAATTTCTAGAATGCCGATGAGAACAGAATCTGAGTTTATCGCCTATCTCATCTCTAGACTAAATAGAGCTAGCAGCGAGAGTGGCGGCAAAATCACCCCTGATCTAATCTCTCTAAATAAAAGCATACTAAATAGCATAAAACTACTAAGAAACAAAGACGCAACCGATCTAGCAAGTCGCACAATGAGCACTTTAGAGAGTAATCCTAGCGATACAAACCTAAAAATACTGCGTGAAAAATGGCAAAGCTTCATCGCAAACTACGATGATAGCTATATTGATGATCTTAAAAAATACGGCGTAAATAAAAGCGATGATCTAAAAGGCATAATTGATGCTTTAATGAGCTCAAATATTGAAATATCAGGCTCAAAGGATTATTATTTAATAGCTGAGCTGATTTTACACTCGCTTTTGCCAAGCATTACTCCAAAGATGGATGATGAGCTAGAAAGCCTTAGCAAACGCCTTCGTGAGATGCCTGAGCTAATAGAAAATGCAAATATGCAAGACGATATCAAAAATCTCATAAATAAGCGCATAGGGCTTGATAGAAATGAGTTTGAAAGTAAAATCTCGGGCCTAGATAAAATTCTAGTAGATATAGAAAACGAGCTTGAAGCCTACTCAAAAAAGCTAGGCTTAGAGCAAAATAACAAACTAGGTGATATACGCAAAGAGCTAGAGGATCTAGGTGGCAGCAGCGAGTATAAAAATGTAAAAAACAAACTAGAAAATGTCGCAAACTCGATTAGCACAAATCTAAGAGACTTTGAAGTAAAGCTAAATGACTCAAAGCGTGCGATAAAATCGCTTAAAGATCAAATAAGAGAGCTTCAAGAACAGCTAGAAAAATCAGCCAAAGAAGCGCAAAATGACTTTTTAACCGGACTTTATACCAAGCGAGCCTTAGAAGCACAGCTTGAGAGAGTTGAAGAAGATTATATAAATAAAGATATAGAATATTGTATATGCTTTTTTGATATTGATCACTTTAAGCATATAAATGACACTTACGGACACAGCGCAGGTGATGTAATACTAGCAAAAATAGGTGGTATCCTACACAAAATGTCGCGCCAAATCGATGTGGTAGCAAGATATGGCGGAGAGGAGTTTGTGGCGATTTTGCCACTTTGTGATATAAAGCAGGCGCAAAAATACGCAAACGAAATACTACATAATGTGCACTCATATGAGTTTGTCTACAAGCAAAGTAAGTTTAATGTAACTATAAGCTGCGGTATAGCCTCACGCACACAAACAAAAAGCCGTATAAGCTGTATGGAAAAAGCTGATGAAATGCTCTACGCTGCTAAAAAAGCTGGGCGAAACTGCGTAAAGGTTTTAGAAAGCTAGGGAATTCTAGATTTTATTTAAGGAATTCTAGAATTCCCTAAGGGAATTTAAAAAAATTTATCTAGGAATTCTAGATTTTATTTAAGGAATTCTAGATTTTATTTAGGAATTCTAGAATTCCTTAAGGGAATTTAAAAAGTTTATCTAGGAATTCTAGATTTTATTTAGGGAATTCTAGAATTCCTAAGGGTTTTGTAAAGATTTTAAAGAAAGTTTATGAAAAGTCTAAAAGAGTTTTTAAACGCCAAGCCGCTTTATTATGATGAGATTGATTATAGCCGCTTTCCTCGTGCCTTTGAGGCTATAAAAAATGAGCTAGAAATCAAGCCCATCATACATATAATAGGCACAAACGGCAAGTATTCTCTGCCGCCAATAAATAAATGGATGGCTCAAAAAAAACACATCCCATAACGCATCCTTAAAATATTTTTTTGATATTTATCAAAGCTTGTATAAACTGTTTTTAAATAAATTTAGTTATAATGCGAAGTCAAAATAAATATAAAATTAAGTTAAATGATGAAAAAAACTAGACAATTATATACGCAACAAGATTTAGAAAACTGCTTTAAAAGTGTCGGTATAAGTAGAGACGATATAGTTATGGTTCATTCAGGTCTTAGCCGTTTAGGCGTGCTTATGCAAGGCATCAAAAATGCCGATGAACTATCTGCTACTATATTAAAAGCTCTACAAAATGTCATAGGGTCAAATGGCACAATTGTCGTTCCAACTTTTACATATTCACTAGGAAGTGGTGAAATTTATGATCCACAAACTACACCATGCCCATTAATGGGGCAGTTTAGCGAGTATTTTTGGAAACTTCTAGAAGCTAAAAGAAGTTTAGATCCATTTTTATCAGTTGCTGCTATAGGGCCTATGGCAGATGAGTTTACAAAAGTAGTAGCAAATACATCCTTTGGAAAAGACTCATTTTTTGACCGCTTTACAAAAATGGGGGGGGTACTAAGCTTCTTACGATCGGCGTTGAGCTAAGATGGGCAACTATACTTCACGCTTATGAAGAAGAATTTAAAGTACCTTATAGATATAATAAATTTTTTGTTGGCAAAATACGCAAAAACAACACTGAACATAAAATTTCATGGATTTACAATGTACGCCCATATGTTTCAAACGCATATCCTACATTTAAGGCAATAACAGATAAAGCCGTAAAACAAGGCATAATCAAAACGGCAACTATTGGCAAAGGCATTATACACGCCACAAAAGTTAGCGAGTATAGGGATTTTGCTCTAAAAGAATTTAAAAAAAATCCTTGGATCACAGCAGTTGGTCCAAAATGTGATCTAGTAAAAGCTGAAAAACTACGCACCGGCGAGCAAAAATTTGATATAAATTTAAAAAGCACAGACATACACGAACTAGCAGATAAGCTCTATAATCTACCACGAGATCTAGTGAGTGATGGCTATGATGCAGCGATAAATGCTATAAAAAACAGATTTAAATCTATTAAAATTCACTCATACCCTAGCGGCACACGAGCATTTACATGGATAGTTCCAGAGCGTTGGATATGTCATAATGCCGGACTTTATGATATGCAAGGAAATGAGATATTTTCTACAAAGCAAAACGGCTTACATGTTATGCGTTATTCGCTACCACTTGATAAAGAAGTAAGTCGCAAAGAACTTTTTGACCATCTACATACGCCAGGTGCTTGGGCAAATGGACTACAAAATGCCGTTGCATATAATTTTAAATTTTATGAGCGTGATTGGGGTCTTTGCTGCTCAAATGAGCAAAAATTACGCCTAAATGATGAACGATACTATGTTAAAATCGACTCCGCTACAAGCTATGGCGAACTAAAAGTAGGCAAGTGGCACATACAAGGCAAAAGCAACAAAACCATCGTTTTTTGTGCTCATCTTGACCATCCATATCAGTTTAATGATGATTTAAGTGGTGTCATTGCAGGGCTAAAAATCATGGAATCACTTGCTAAACATAAAGAGTTACGCTACTCTTACAAGCTACTTATCCTGCCTGAGACTATCGGTTCGGCTTGTTATCTTAGTCAAAATGAAAAAGAGATTAAAGATATGATCGGTGGGATTTTTCTAGAGATTTTATCCACAGACCAAAGACTGCATCTAATGCACTCAAATAGCCCAAACTCATATCTTGATAGTGTTGCTGATATGGTATTTAAACAGCATAATCTAGGCATAGGAGACTTTGGTGCGCCTGGGCAGTTTTTAAATGATGAAAGAATGTTTAACGCCCTAAATATACCTATGATGAGTATCCAAAGGCTAGATGAAAACTCTGCTTTTTACCCGCAGTATCACACAGACAAAGACACACCTAAGAATGCAAATTTGAAAAATCTTGATTTGGCTATCAAATTTATCTTAAATTTGATAGATATAGTAGAAAACGACGCTAAATTCATAAGAAATTTCAAAGGTGAGCTTTTTGTAAGTAGTGTAGATCAGCTTGAATACTCTAAAGATAGTCGCTATATCAGAGAACTGACATTTTGCAACGAAGAAAATTTAAGCCAAATAGCAGTCAAAAAGAATTTAGATTTTAAAGAGTTATTGCGAGTTGCGCAAATTTTAAAAGAAGCAAATTTAGCAAAATTACAGGATGTGAGATTATGACAACATATATAAGCGAAGCTACTCAAGCAAAATATCTTAATATAATAAAATGTGTAAATAGTATAAAAAAAATGTATAAAGCAGTGCGTATGAAAGATTATGTTATGGGTGGCATAAATGAAAATAGCCACGGAATGCGTATAAGCATCAAAAGAGATAAAAAACCAAATAGTATATTTATCGCAATGCCTGGTTTTCTTGGTGGTGAGTATCAAGTAGCAGGACTAAAATGGCACGGGCCAAACATCCGTGGTTCCACGCGTGGCTCCACAAACTATACACTCATATTAAATGAGCCAAATACCGGCACACCGATAGCTTTGTTTGAGGCAAATTTACTTACAGCTTATCGGACAGCCGCACTTAGCTTATATGCCACAACGCTTTTAAAACAAGCACAAACAATAAAAAAGATAGGTCTCATTGCTGCAGGTGAAATACATACGATATTTTTGCAAGGACTGCTAGAGCTATATCCGCATATAAATGTGGTAAAAATCAAGTCTAAAAGTAGCAGTGGAGCAGAAAAATTTATCTCAAATTTTAATAAATTTAAAAATATACACTTTGAGATCTGCCAAAATGTCAATGCCGTACTTGATGATAGCGATATAATAAGCGTAAATCCAGGCTTTGACTTTGACTCTCTTGGCCAGATGCCACTACTTCGCACTAAATATATTAAAGAAAATGCACTTGTTTTGTGTCTAAGCTATGCAAAATTTAGCGATGAATTTTTGATAAATGATGCGATAAAAGTGGCAGATAATTTTGCTATGTATGAAAGCTACTTAGCAGAGTTTGGCTATCCTGTTTATCCTAAACTTTCATTTCTTGGCTCACGCTTTATAGACCTTGTATATGATAAACAAATTAAACCAGGTGAGATTGTGGATATAGTAGATATTTTAAACAAAACTAAAAATGAAATTTTAGCTAAAAATAAACCGATAGTATTTGCAAGTGGCGGTATGATAATAGAAGATATTGCTGTAGCATGCGATTTACTTAAAGAAATAAAAACCAAATAAAGGAAAAAATATGCAAGAAATTACAGAAATTTTACAAACCGTAAGAGGCGACATAGACTTTACAAACGCTACAAATTTAGTAAGTGATGGCATTATCACAAGTTTTGATATACTTCAGATAGTTATGGAGCTAGAGGAAAAATTTGATATAGAAATAGAGCCACAATACATAGAACCAAAAAATTTTAACTCGGCAAAAGCTATTGAAAAAATGATAATTGAGCTTAAAAAATGCTAACTAACGCAACGCAGTTCTTAGATGCAAGTGTAAAAAAATATCCAAACAAAATAGCATTTATAGATGAAAATGATGCGATAAGCTATGCAAATTTGCAAATAGGTGCAAAGAAATTTGCTAGCTATTTACTAAATCTTAATATCAAACCAAATAGTGCGGTTGTGTTTTTTATGCCAAAGTCGATTAATGCGGTGCAAGGAATTTTTGGCTGTCTTTATGCGCGAGTTTGCTATAGCTTTTTTGAAACTAGTCTACCTGCTAAACGCTTAAATGATATGCTTAGCGTCCTTAAAGCATCACTAATCATCACAACAAAAGAGCACAAAGCACAGGCGTATCAAATTTTTAACCAAAGTTGCAAAGATCAAAATATAAAAATTATCCTGATCGATGAGTGTCTTACAACGAGCATAAATAGCAACTTATTAACTCAGATTTCACGCACATATCAAGCCACAGATGCTCTTAGTATAGTTTTTACAAGCGGAAGCACTGGTGTGCCAAAAGGCGTGGTAAAAAGTCACGCAAATATCTTATATTTTACCCCGACATTTGTTAGCACACTAAAACTTAGCAGTGATGATATTTTAGCAAATCAAGCACCATTTGATTTTGATGTTGCAAAAAAAGACATATACTGCGGCGTGTATGTTGGCGCTAGCGTGGTGTTATTAACACAAAAAGATTTTATAAAACCTACAGCATTAGTTGATAAACTAATAAAATTTAATGTAACTACGCTAATTTGGGCGGTTAGCGCACTTTGCTTACTTAGTACGTTTAGGGTGTTTAACTATAAAATACCAAATCAAATTTCAAAAGTATTTTTTAGCGGAGAGATAATGCCACTAAATCACCTTAAAATCTGGCAACACTATCTTCCAAACGCAAAATTTATAAATTTATATGGACCAAGTGAGATAACTTTTAACTGCACATTTTATGAAGTACCAAAAGATTATGAGTGTATCGATACTTTACCGATAGGAAAAGCGTTTTATGGGCAAAAAGTATTTTTATTAAGCGACAACCAAAAGCAGATAACAAAAGTTGGCAAAATAGGTGAAATATGCGTAAGCGGACCAAATGTAGCCCTAGGATACTGGTGCGAACACGAAAAGAGCAATGAGGTTTTCATACAAAATCCACTAAATAAAAGCTATTTTGAGCGTATTTATAAAACTGGCGATCTTGGAAAGCTAAATGATAATGGCGAGTTTGTATATGTAGGACGCAAAGATTTTATGATAAAACACATGGGACATCGCATAGAGCTACCTGAAATAGAGTTAGCTGCACAAAAACTAGCAGAACGCGCATGTGCGATATTTAAAAATTATAAGATAAATTTATTTTTCACAGGAATATGTGATGAGAGTGTGCTTTTAGATGAGCTCAAAAAAAATCTACCAATATATATGCTACCAAATAGGCTTATAAAGTTGGAAAAATTTACACTAAACACGCACGGCAAGATAGATAGAAAAATTCTGGAGAATATGCTATGAATGATGAAAATTTATTACAAATCGCTACAAAATACGGCACACCAAGCTATCTTTTTGATCTAAATTCGCTAGAAAATAGACTAACTGCGATAAAAGAAATTTTAGATCATAAATACGAGTTATGCTATGCAATGAAGGCAAATCCATTTTTGCTAAATTTTATGCAAAATAGCGTTGATGTCATAGAAGTCTGCTCACCTGGCGAATTAGAAATTTGTATAAATTTAAAAATAAATCCAACTAAAATCATTTACTCAGGCGTAGTAAAAGCAGAACAAGATATAAAACGCGCACTAGACTTCAAAGTGGATATACTAACAGCAGAATCACCAAATCAACTTTTGCTTATAAATCGCATAGCAAATGAATATGGCATAAAAGTAAATGTGATTTTGCGTTTGAGTGCGTGGGGGCAGTTTGGCATGTGCTATAGCGAAATAGTAAAAGCGTTTTGCAATGCAGATAAATATACAAATGTAAATTTTGTAGGTTTGCACTACTATGCTGGAACACAACGCAAAAAAATGGATTTAATCAAAGACGATTTAGATAAAATTTTTAGATTACGAAGTGAAATTAGCAAATTTATTAAATTTGAAAATTTTTTGATCGAATATGCACCAGGACTTGGGGTAAGTATATTTGAAAACGATGATTTTAATGATACTTTGGGCGATTTAAAAAGCTTAAAAAAAATACTTGATTTATATGACTTCAAGGGTGATATTGTCCGTATCGAGCTAGGTAGATTTTTTGTGCAGTATTGCGGATATTATTTGGCTAAAATTTTAGATGTCAAAACTACTGATATAGGGGATTATGTTTTACTTAATGGCGGGATAAATCATCTAAATTTTTACGGCTCTGTTATGGGAATGAAAGTTCCTATAATGCGTCATTTAACAACAAATTTAAAAAATGGATCTAAAAAAGATTATAGTATTTGTGGAGCATTATGCACGGCAAATGATGTTTTAGTCAGGCGTAAAACATTGCAAAATCCACAAATAGACGATTTGATTGTTTTTGAAAATGCTGGTGCATACAGTGTTAGCGATGGCATATCTCTCTTTTTAAGTCATACCTTACCACGCATTTTACTTCTACAAAAGAACAAAGAAACGATAATCGCAAGAGATTTTAAAGAGACATTTTGGCTAAACTTTAGCAATATCGAATTAAAAAATTGAATTGATTAAAAATGTTAGTTTTTTGCGTAATTTTAGCTTATAAAAGCTAAAACTTAGACAAAATGCGCTAGAATTAATGCTTTATTTTTGGGGATTGGGGATATCTCAGCTCAGCTTAGGGGTAAAATTTAGAATTCCTAAAAAAATCGCAGTGGGAATTCTAAATTTTATCTAGGGAATTTTAAAATTTTATTTAGGGAATTCCGAAATTCCCTAGCGGAATTTAAAAATTTTATCTAGGGAATTTATAAAAATTTTAAAGAAAGTTTATGAAAAGTCTAAAAGAGTTTTTAAACGCCAAGCCGCTTTATTATGATGAGATTGATTATAGCCGCTTTCCTCGTGCCTTTGAGGCTATAAAAAATGAGCTAGAAATCAAGCCCATCATACATATAATAGGCACAAACGGCAAGGGTAGCACTGGGCGTTTTCTAGCCCTGATTTTAAAGGCAAATGGCAAAAAAGTAGGGCATTACACCAGCCCTCATATTTTTGATTTTAACGAGAGATTTTGGCTTGATGGAGCTTTGGCTAGTGATGATGAGCTAGAACTTGCTCACAAAGAGCTTTTAGAGATTTTTAAAAAAGCTAGCGCAGAGCATTTTATAGCTGGGCTTAGCTATTTTGAGTGGGCGACTTTGCTAGCTTGCGTGCTTTTTAGGGGCTGCGATGAGTGGATTTTTGAGGCTGGGCTTGGTGGTGAGCATGATGCGACAAATGCTCTGCCAAAAGCTCTTAGCATTTTTACTCCCATTGGGCTTGATCACAGGGCTTTTTTAGGGGATAGTTTGGATAGCATTGCTACAACTAAGCTAAACGCGATGAGCAAAAATGCTATAATATCTGCGTTTTTTGCTAGGCTTGATATAGCAAAAAATATAGCAGAACAAAAAGGCGCAAAGCTACAAATCGCGCCTAAATGCGCTACTAGCAATGCTAGCAAGATTTATCTAAAACACAAAAGCCTTTTTTTGCGCCAAAACTTCGCCCTTGCGCTTTTTAGCGCAAAAAGCCTTGGTGCAAAGTGGGATAAAAGAGTGCTAGCAAAAATGAGCGAGTTTGACCTACAAGCTAGAGCGCAAAAAATCTATCCAAACTTGCTAATTGATGCAGGGCACAACGAACACGCCGCAAAGGCTATAAAAACGCATTTGCTCTCTACTTTTGGTAAAAGGGCTACTACGCTAGTGTTTAACAGCTTTGATGATAAGGATATAAAAGCCGTGCTAAGCATTTTAGCTCCGTGCTTAAAGCACATTTTGCTCTACACTTATGAGAGCTGCTGGCGCAAACTTGGCACGCAAAATGCTCATAAAATAGCAAATGAATTAGGAATTCCTTGCTGTGATTTTAATAAAACAGAGTTTTTAAAAGAGTTAAAATCAAGGAAAAATAACTTTTTAGTCTTTGGTTCTTTTATGCTAGTAGGCGAGTTTTTAAAGGATTTTAATGGGTTTAAGAAAAAATAAATTTATGATCACCATAACAGATCTAAATGGGTCTAGAAACTTTGTTTTAGGCGATGTAATAAAACGAATTGCGCTTTATATCGTGCTTGTTTTTGTGCTAATTGGCGTACTTACTACTTTTTATGTTCGCTATTTGCTAGAAACTACAAATGAAGCCAAAGAGCTAATGAGCGATTTACAGCGCCAAAATAGCATGATAAATGAAGCCAAACAAGCTAGCCAGCTAGAACTAGAAAGACTTGAAGGTAAAATCAGCGAACTAGGCGAGCAATACGGCGTGGATCTAAACACTAGCTTAGAAAATGCTACCTTTGTGCAAGATATTGAAAAAATCATGCTCTCAGTGGCTGAGACAAAGGCGCTTTTTGATGGAATTCCAAATGGCGACCCAACAGGCGGGCAAGGCCGCATAAGCGATCATTATGGATATAGAACACATCCTGTTTTACATTATAGGCAACTGCACGCAGGGCTTGATTTTGCCATGCCTGTAGGCACTCCGATTTATGCTACGGCAAATGGCGTGGTACTAAGTGCTGGTATTCAGCCAGGATATGGACACATGGTAGAAATCAGGCATAACTTTGGCTTTGGTGCTAGATATGGACATTTAAATGGAAAATATGTTGTAAAACAAGGTGATTTTGTAAAAAAAGGTGATATAATAGCTTATAGTGGAAACAGCGGACTTAGCACAGGGCCACATCTACACTATGAGATTCGCTTTATCTCAAAAGCGTTAAATCCTATAAACTTTGTAAATTGGAAACAAGAAAACTATAAAGATATATTCCAAAAGGAAGGACAAATACAATGGCAATCTTTGGTAAAACTGCTATCGCCTCAAATAACAAACAAAGCACAATAATCGGCATGGGGGCGATTTTTAAAGGAAATTTAACTCTAAATTCTATGATATATGTAGATGGCACCATAGAAGGCGATGTAGTCTCAACTGATAGCGTAGTAGTAGGCAAAAATGGTATTTTAAAAGGCGATGTAAAGGCTAAAAAAATCGTTATAAACGGAGAGATTAGAGGTAATGTAGTAGCTGATAGCATAGAAATCCTTGCTGGGGCTACTTTGATGGGTGATATGGAAGTTTACGAACTTAGCTGTGAGCCTAGTGGCCGTTTTATCGGGCATTGTAAGTATATAGAACAAGAGCTAAGCTCTAGTTACCAAACAATAGAACCAGATAAAGAGTAAAAAAATGACAAATATACAATCAGCGCTTTTTGAGTATCTAAAAGAGAAAAAAAGCTGTGCTGATGTGATTATATATGATTCTTATGCGCAAGCACTTTTAGCCGCTCATGTAGGGCAGTATCTAGGCTATGAGTGCTTTGTTTTGCCTGAGTTTGTGGCAAAAAAAGGCGATGATTTAAGGGCATTTTGCGCAGAACTGCTTAAAATCAGCGAAACTCTAAGTCATTTTTATAACCTAGAAAAGAAAAAAAAGCTGATTTTAAGCCCAGCAAATACAATCAGCCATCCTTTACCAGCTAAAAAACACTTAGAACAAATCAAGCTAAAACTAGGGGATAAGCTTGATACAAAGGAGCTAAGAGAGAGACTGCTGCGCTGTGGATATAGCCTAGTTGATATCGTCCAAGATAAGGCTGAGGCTAGTTTTAGAGGTGAGATAATAGATATTTTTGATGTAGCTAGCTCTAAGCCTGTGAGAATTTTGCTTGATTTTGATGAGATTGAGAGTATTAAAAGCTTTGATGAAGCTACGCAAAAAAGCGATAATGAGCTAAAAGAGTTTAGTATAACGCCTTTTGTGGCTAGTTTTAGTAGTGAGCAGTTTGAGAGACTTAGCGAGCAAATCTCTCACTTACAAACTGATTTTATAGAGCAAAACTTGAATTCTTACGGACTATGGTATATTGATGATTTAGTTGATTTTACTAGTGAGTTTTGCTGTATTTTTGCTAGCGAGGATATAGCTAAAAATAACGCAGAGTTAGGGAATTCTAGAATTCCTTTTATACCAGAGCCAAAGAGATTTAAAGATTTTGAGCCAAAGTTAAATGCTGGCTTTTTTGACTTTCACAGCAGCAAAAAAATCACCTTGCTAAGCGCTACTGATAGTGCCATAAGAGCACTAAGCCTTAATGAAAATAAAAATCTAGAAACAAAACAAAGCCCAGCGTGGATAAATATCATAAGCGATGATGAAATAATCGTCTCTTTAAATCGTCCAAATACCAAACGAAGAGAGAAAAAAGCAAGCGTAGTAATAGGCGAGTTAAACGCAGGTGATTTTGTAGTTCACGAAGATTATGGCATAGGGCGTTTTGTAGGCTTAGAGCAAGCCAGAGTGCTAGGCGTTACGCAAGAGTTTGTAGTAATCACCTATCAAGGTGGCGATAGACTGCTTTTGCCAGCTGGCAATCTAAATCTAATAGATAAATACATCGCAAACTCAGGCTCAGTCCCACAAATAGACAAGCTTGGCAAAGGTGGCTTTGCTAAGATAAAAGAAAAGGTAAAAGAAAAACTCTTTGCCATAGCAAATGCTATCATCGAACTAGCTGCAAAGCGTGAGCTAATAGATGCTAAGGTACTTGAGGTTGGTAGTAATTACGCCGAGTTTAAAAAAATGGCTGGGTTTCTTTACACCACAGATCAGCAAAACGCAGTAGATGCGATTTTTAGCGACCTTAAAAGTGGCAAGGTCATGGATAGACTACTTAGCGGCGATGTAGGCTTTGGCAAGACTGAGGTTGCGATGAATGCGATTTTTGCTAGTGTTTCTAGCAAGGCAGCAGCATTATTTTTTGTGCCTACTACTTTGCTTTGTTCACAGCACTACGCCACGCTAAAAGCTCGCTTTGAACCTTTTGGTATAAAAGTATACCGCATAGATAGATTTTCTAGCACAAAGCACAAAAACGAAGCCAAAAAAGCCCTAGCAGATGGCGAGCCCGTAGTGGTTATCGGCACTCACTCCCTACTTAGCCTAGAGGCAAAAAACATAGGCGTCATCATCATAGATGAAGAGCATAAATTTGGCGTCAAACAAAAAGAAAAACTAAAACAAATCAGCCAAAACTCTCACATACTCTCAATGAGTGCTACGCCAATACCTCGTTCGCTAAACATGGCTCTAAGCTCGGTAAAAACATATTCTAGCCTTACTACACCTCCACTTGATCGCCAAGATGTAAGAACCTTTGTGCTAAAGTGGAATGAAACTGCGATAAAAGAAGCCATCATGCGTGAGTTGCGCCGTGGTGGGCAGATATTTTATGTTCATAACCTAATTGCTGATTTGCCTCGCTTGCAAAGAGAGATCAAGGCTATTGTGCCTACCTTGCGTATTTTAGTACTTCATGGCAAAATGGATGCCAAAACTAGCGAAGAAGAGATTTTAAACTTTGCTGATAAAAAATATGATTTACTACTTTGTACTAGCATTGTAGAAAGTGGAATTCACTTGCCAAATGCAAATACGATTTTTATAGATAATTCAAATAAATTTGGCATAGCTGATTTACACCAGCTTCGTGGCAGAGTAGGGCGTAGCAAAGCTCAGGGCTTTTGCTATTTTCTTGTGGGTGAAGATGCGCAAATCTCAGCTGAGGCTAGCAAAAGACTATTAGCCCTAGAAGCGAATTCATTTTTGGGCTCAGGGGCGGTGCTTGCTCATCATGACTTAGAGATCAGAGGTGGTGGAAATATCCTAGGCGATGCTCAAAGCGGTCATATAGAGGCAATCGGCTATAGTCTTTATCTAAAAATGCTAGAAAGTGAGATAAATCGCTGTTTAGCTCTAAAAAATGATGAGCAAAACACTCAAAAAGAAAGCCAAAATGTTGATATCCGCCTAAGCATAAATGCTTTTATAAATAGCGAGCTAATTGATTCTAATAGAGTGCGCTTAGAGCTTTATCGCAGGCTTAGTAAATGTGCTAGCGTGGATGAAGTATACGAAATAGGCGCAGAAATAGAAGACCGCTTTGGCAGGCTTGATACCTTTACAAAGCAGTTTTTAGATGTAATTATAATAAAAATCCTAGCCAAAGGCCTTGGTATAAAAGCTATTAGCAATTTTGAGCAAAACATCAGCTTTACGCCTATAAATGGAGAAAAAACCATAATAAAAGCAAAAAGCAAAGACGAAGATGATATAATAGAAGCGATTTTAAATCACCTAAGGAGTAAAAATGCAAATAACTGATACTAGCTATGCTATGAACTACTATAACACTCCAGCGAATAACAAAGGCGCAGAAAATAACGCAGACAACTCAGTCTCAAGCGGAGATAAAACTGTTAATGCTGAAAATAACACACAAAATAATGATAAAAACGCAGGGCAAAAAAATATAGGCGAACTAAGCCTAGAAGAGCAAAGAATGGTAACCGAGCTCCAAGCTGCTGATACTAATGTCCGTGCCCACGAGGCAGCGCATATGGCAGCAGGCGGTGGGCTTACAAGTCCTGCTAGCTACACCTACGAGCGAGGCCCAGATAACAAAATGTATGCCGTAGCTGGCGAGGTAGGTATAAGCACAGGCGAGGGTAACACCCCACAAGAGAGCCTAAATAAAGCCCAGACTATACGCAGAGCAGCCCTAGCTCCGGCTGATCCTAGCCCACAAGATCTAAAAGTAGCCGCTCAGGCTGCTAGTATGGAGATGAG
>SAMEA3663013__coassemble_715_pt1 | contig 18506 bp, 21 predicted proteins | sample SAMEA3663013__metabat2_high_PE_026 | metagenome-assembled genome bin SAMEA3663013 (sample SAMEA3663013) | pig gut metagenome | biome: pig gut; feature: pig-associated habitat; material: faeces | place: France | collected 2012 | reverse complement strand
ATATATAAGGATAAGTCTTATCATCTCGCAATAAAATATTGTATTTTGGGCGCAGCTGCTTGATAAAAGAGTTTTCAAGTATGAGTGCGTCGCTTTCGCTGCTAGTCTCGATCCACTCTATATGCACAGCCTCAGCTATCATTTTAGCGATGCGAGGCCCAAGGCGAGGGCTGGGGGCTAGCGTGGGAGTAAAGCTAAAATAGCTTTTTACTCGGTTTTTTAGCACCTTTGCCTTGCCTACATAGAGTAGTTTGCCAGCAGCATCGAAGTACTCATAGACGCCAGGGCTGTTTGGTAAAGATTTTAGTTCGTTTTTTAGTGTTTCTTTTTTTAGTGTTTCTTGCATTGGTTTACTTCATTTGCTCAGCTTTTTATTGGCTGGTTTTTTAAATTCGGCTGGCGCAGCTTGCGGGCACCTTTTTTAAAATTTTGGCTTGGACAGCCCAGCGCCTTACAAGCGAGCTTTCGCACTGTTTGCGTCGCTAGCCGCTAAGCTTGTGCTTTTTTGTTACAGCAGCGGCTAGCTCGCAAATCAGCACGAAACTCGCTTGAACGCTACCGCTACGGCGCCCCACGGCTAGTCCTGCGCCAAAATTGTAAAAAATCGCCTCGCAATCTTGGAGCCTTTTATTTTAACAGCCGCTACCGCGAAGTTTAAACAACAGCGCGAGTTAGAATTCGCTAGGGAATTCTAAATAGGCTGGCTCAGCTTTTTTGCTCTTTTTTGCGCTCACAGCTCGCACAGCCCAGCTTGTTCTGGCAAAATTTTCACGGCAGTTTCCTGCGGACTTCGTCCTTGAAATTCAGCCGTGAAATTTCGCCAGCCGCTACTGCGGACACAGCCCCACGGCTAGTGCTTCGCTGCGAGCACAAAAAATAGCTCAAAAATCTTGGAGCCTTGTTTTTACTGCTGCTACCGCAAAGCCCAAAGGACAGCGCGAGTTTAGAAATTCTAGAATTCCTAGGCTTGATTTTTTGCTTTTTGGCGCAGGATTTCTCTCATATCTAAGAAAATTTGCGCTAGTTTTGGGTTTTTGCAGCGCAGTTCAAAGTTGCCTTTGGCTTTTTCTTTTAGCACTAGCACGGATTTTCTTACCACGATTTTTGGCGGCTTGTTTTTGGCTACAAAAAACTTCACATTTTCAATGCGTAAAAAGCCTAGATTTTTGCTCGCAAAATACATATTTAAAAAGTTTTTAATGCTTATTATGTTACTATCGTGCTTTAGTTCTTGGGCGGCAAAAGGTGCTTTTACGCATACAAAAAGCGTGTTATCTCGCAGATATGCGTAGCGTACTAAAGGTGCTTTTGCCTTGCCTAGAAACTCTTTTAGCGCTTTTGTAGCAAGGGTTTGTTCTTTGGCGCGACGATACTGCGGGAGATTTAAGATATGATTTATAACTTCTTGCGCTTTCATGGCGCAATTTTAGCAACTTTTGCCTTAATCTGCGCTATAAGCGGCTGTGGATACAAGGCTGATCCGTTCTATACAAATGAAACAAATATGGGGGTAAATAGATGAAAACTGACGGAATTTTGGTCTTAGACTTTGGGTCGCAATACACGCAGCTAATAGCTCGCCGCTTGCGTGAAAATGGTGTATATGCTGAGCTTGCGCCTTTTAATATCAGCCTTGATGAGATAAAATCTCGCGCACCAAAGGGCATAGTGCTAAGTGGTGGCCCTGCTAGCGTGTATGCAAGTGATGCGTATAAGTGCGATATGGGCGTTTTTGAGCTTGGGGTGCCAGTGCTTGGAATTTGCTACGGGATGCAGCTAATCGCTCAGCACTTTGGCGCAAATGTAGCACCTGCAAGCAAAAGTGAGTTTGGCAAGGCTCATCTAGATATAGTAGAAAAAGGCGGTATTTTTGCTGGTGTTAGCCAAAATTGCGTGGTTTGGATGAGTCATAGCGATAAGGTTGAGGGCTTGCCAGCAGGATTTAAAGTGCTAGCAAAGAGCGAAAATAGCGAGTTTTGCGCTTACGGCGATGATGAGCGCAAGGTCTATGCGCTGCAGTTTCACCCAGAGGTAGCACATAGCGAGCAAGGCGCAGTAATGCTAAAAAACTTTAGTAAAATTTGCGGTATTTCAAGCACTTGGAATATGGGAAGCTTCGCAAAAGAGCAAATCGCAAAGATAAAAGAAACCGTGGGCAATGATAAGGTGCTTTGCGCAGTAAGTGGCGGTGTGGATAGCTCTGTGGTGGCAGCACTTCTTGCGCATGCTGTGCCAAAACAGCTAATAGCCGTGTTTGTAGACAATGGACTACTTCGCACGGACGAGGCAAGGATGGTTGAAGAGATGTTTAAAACTCGTCTTGGCGTGGAGCTAATAAAAGTTGATGCTAGCGAGCTGTTTTTAAGCCGTCTAAAAGGCGTGAGCGATCCTGAGAAAAAGCGCAAAATCATCGGCGAGACCTTTATAGAGGTGTTTGATACTGAGGCTAAAAAGCACGGCGATGTGAAGTTTCTAGCCCAAGGCACGCTATATACTGATATAATAGAAAGTAGTCCGGTAGGTGCTAGCAAAACTATAAAATCTCATCACAATGTAGGCGGTCTGCCAAAAGATATGAAATTTACGCTGCTTGAGCCTTTGCGTGAGATTTTTAAAGATGAAGTGCGTGCGCTAGGGCTTGAGCTGGGGCTTAGCCGTGATGTTGTTTATCGCCATCCTTTTCCTGGACCAGGGCTTGCTATACGCATAATGGGCGAGGTAAACAAAGAAAGCCTAGAGCTACTGCGCAAGGCTGATGTGGTGCTAAGAGAAGAGCTAAAAAGCTCTGGCTGGTATGAGAAAACTTGGCAGGCATTTTGCGTGCTCTTAAATGTGCGCTCTGTGGGCGTAATGGGCGATAACCGCACCTATGAAAATGCTGTATGCGTGCGTGTGGTGGATGCTAGTGATGGTATGACAGCTACATTTTCGCATTTGCCTTATGAGCTACTTGAGCGTGTAAGCCGCCGCACGATAAATGAAGTCGCTGGTATAAATAGGGTAGTTTATGATATATCAAGCAAGCCGCCTGCTACTATAGAGTGGGAGTAAAGTGGGGTAAATCTAGAATTCCTAAGGGTTTTTTATTTTAGGAATTTTAGATTTTATTATGTAATTTTAGAATTCGCTAGATTTTTTAGCGAATTCTAAAAATTTTTATATTTTTGGCTTAGCAACCTGCGCTTGATTTTGCTGATGGTGCTGTGCTGTTTGTATCAGCAGCATTTGCGCTAAGTGCGAAAGCAGCAAGAACGCTAGCTAGGATAAGTAGCTTTTTCATCGTCTCTCCTTTATGTAAATTTGCGTTATTTTACGAGCTTTTTGTTTATATAAAGTGAAATGTAAAGTTTATTTGCCACATTGATATTTTAGGCAGCCTTAAGACGCAGATATCTTCGCAAGCGCCTATGTCATCGTCATTTCTGTACTGTTTGTGAGATTTTTGGGGAATTTATTATTAAAAACTTTAAAGCAATTCTAGAATTCCCTAGGGAATTCTAGAATTTTAGGGCTATAAAATAAAATTATAGATTATCAAGCGCAGCTTTTAGAGCATCATAATTTGGCTCGTTTGTTATTTCGCTTACGATTTCTTGATAAGCGATTTTGCCGTCTTTGATGACAATAACAGCTCTTGCTAGAAGTCCTGCAAGTGGGCAGCCATCAAGCTCTAAGCCATAAGCCTTGCCAAACTCGCCACCTCTAAAATCGCTAGCTGTAATAGCATTCTCTATGCCCTCAGCTGCGCAAAAGCGGCCAAAAGCAAAAGGTAAATCGCGTGCAACGCTGATTAGCTCGCATTTATCGCAGCCTGAGTACTGAGCCATGAATTTTTTTGTTTGTATCTGACAAACACCAGTGTCGATTGATGGAAATACGCTTAGGATTTGGATTTTGTCGCTATTTCCGCCTACTTTTACTTCGCCAAGGTCTTTGCCTACTAGCGTAATTGCTGGGGCGTTGTCGCCTACTTTTAATGCTGTGCCTTTTAGGCTAGCTGGATTACCTTTAAATGTAATGCTCATTTTTTCTCCTTAAATTAAAATATTTTTTGATTTTAGACAAAAAAAGTAAATAATAAAAGATTTTTCTAGAAATTCTAGAATTCCTAAGGTAAAATCTAGAATTCCTAAAGCTAAATTCTAGAATTCCTAAAGTTAAAATCTAGAATTCCTAGCAAGATTTTCTAGGAATTCTAGAATTTGGCTGTTATTCTATGACTTTTGCCTGCCAGTTTTGCCACTCTGGGCTTTCATCTATTGCGTTTGCTAGCTCTTCGTAGCGCAAGTAGTAGTACTCTACAAACTCACGCACCTTAGCATCTTTTGGCAGATAAATGCCATTTTCAAACACAGCAAAATCAGCTAAAAACAAACTAGAATCAAGCTTGTTTGCGTAGTGGCTTGCTAGTTTTTTGTAGTTTTGTAAGGCTAGATTTTTGTAGCTTTCATAAGCGCTAAGATCCACGCTTAGCTTTTTATCTTTAAAGCTCAAAGCCCCGCTAGAAAAAAGTAGATCAAGGTGGATTAGCCCCTCGCAGTAGTAGGCACGGACTTCGTCCACTCTTTGCCATCCTATAAGCCCTACTGAGCGAGCGATATGACTGGCAAAAACAGCCTTTTCATACTGCGCCTCTCCACGCAAAAAGAAATTTACTAACCCACCGCTAGTGGCTTTAAACTCTTCAACAAACTTAAACTCCCCGCCTTTGCTCATCGCATTTTCAGTATCTTCGCCGATAAAGAAAATATGCCCAAACTCATGCCCAATGGTCGTGATTTCATAGACTTTTTTCCAAGTTTGTGGCTCGCAAAATAAAATATTTCTATTAAAATCCAAAAAATCCTTGCTAAAAATCTCGCCACTTAGCTTAGAAAAAGGCCTAGCCTTGCTTGATTTATGGATAAAATCTACAAAGGCAAAGATTTTTTTGCCGCACTCTTTGCTTACTATTTCATCATTTGGCACGACTTGAGCTGAGAAAAGTCCGTTAAAATCAGCACCATAATAAATAAAAGGATTGCTGATGTAAAGTTGCGTTTTTTCAATGTTATTTAGCACCAAAGAGCGCATTTTTTCGTTACTTTTTTGGATATTTTTATCAGTATTTTTGTCGCTACAAACTTCTTTGTATATATCTAAAAAACTAGCTTTTATCTGCTCTTTTAGAGCTGTTTCATCTACTTTTTGCGAGCTGTCTTTTAGCCTGATATCCCACTCTAAGGCAACTGCGTGCGTGTAGGCATCCTCGTAGTACTCTAACGGATGGCCGATTTGTATATCGCCCCTGCACTGCATCCACGCCCTCTCAGCCTCTTGCCACGCAGGCACAATTTTAGCATTATCACACTCTAAAAAGGCGTTTTTTAGGGCTTTAAAGTAGTTTGTATAAGCCTCGTCGCTTTTATTTTTGGCTGTTTTTTCAAGCGCTTTTATAGCATTTTCAAAAACCTTGGCTAGTTCTTTGCCTTCTTTTACAAATGCGCTAGTGTAGCTTTGCATTTGTAGGGTTTTGATATTTGGTGCGCCGTAGATGCGATCGCTTTTACTACCATCACTGTTTGTTTGATAAAGTCCGTGCTTATCTATAAACTCATTTGCGCTGGCAATGCTTTTAAAGTTCTTTTTAAAAAACTTGCTATTTTCATCTATTAGGCGTTTTTGCCAGCTTTTTTGCATTTTGCTTAGCACAATGCCTACTTTATGAACTGCGCTTAAAAGCTCGGTGTTAAAAGAATCTAGAATTCCTAAGCTTTTAGCATTTTCAAGCATTAAAGAAAAGCGCTTTATGTAGAATTTACTTACAAAATCATACATTTTTGCCTTGATTTTGCGCTGCTTTGCCTCGCTAATACCTGCTTTTTTTAGCTCGCTAACAAGCCCATCTTCTTTTAGTTCTATTATGCGTTTTAAAATGGCTTGAGAGCTCTCTTTGCTCTCTTTTAGCCCAGTTATTTTTAGGGCTTTTTTGATTAGCTTAGTTTGCGGATTTTTATAAAGTGCATTTAATTCTGCTTTTTGATTTTTTAAAAGCAGATTAAGTTCGCTAAAATTATTCATTTTTGTCCTTAGATTTTTGATTTTCGGTGATTATGGTACAATAAATTTACTTTTATTTGCTTAAATACACAAAAATTTAAAGGGAAAAAATGCTTAAAAAATTTTTACTAATTTTTCTGGCTATTTTTAGTCTAAGTTATGCAAAAGGAGAGCTGGTGAAGGAGATTTATTTAGCAGGTGGCTGCTTTTGGGGTATGGAAGGGTATTTTAGCCGTATAAAAGGTGTAGAAAGCACCAAAGTAGGCTACGCAAATGGAAATGGCAATGAGACTAGCTACTATGAGATAAAAAGCACAGGACATGCTGAGACCTTGCTGCTTAGCTATGATGCAACGAAAATCAGTCTAAAAGAGATTTTGGCGCATTTTTGGCGAGTTATAGACCCATATAGCCTAAACCGCCAAGGAAATGATGTAGGAGTTCAGTATAGAAGCGGTATTTACTTTACTGACAAAGACGATGAGAGCGTGATAAAGGAGTTTTTGGCTCTTAAGCAAGAACAAGATAAAAGCAAAAAAATCGCTATAGAGGTTGAACCCCTAAAAAATTTCGTAGTAGCTGAGGAATATCATCAAAAATACCTTGAGAAAAATCCAAATGGCTACTGTCATATTGACCTAAACCTTGCAAATGAGCCACTTCACGATGATAGCCGCTTTAAAGTGCCTAGCCGTGATGAGCTAAAACTAAAGCTAAGCCCACAAGTCTATGAAATCACGCAAAATAAAGGCACAGAAAGAGCTGGCACAAGCCCACTTAATAAAAACTATGAAAAGGGCATTTATATAGATGCAGTTACAAAAAAACCGCTATTTGCTAGCACTGATAAGTTTGATAGCGGCTCTGGCTGGCCTAGCTTTACAAAGCCGATTACAAAGGATAGCATTGAGTATAAAAAAGATTTTAGCCACGGCATGAGTAGAATAGAAGTTAGCTCAAAACTTGGTGGGTCGCACTTAGGACATGTGTTTAACGATGGACCACTAGATAAAGGCGGACTAAGGTATTGTATAAATGGGGCTTCTTTGGAGTTTATCCCGCTTGAAAAGATGGACGAGCTAGGATATGGTGATTATAAGCGCTATGTAAAATAGTAGGAATTCTAGAATTCTTTAAAAATAAGCTAGAATGTAAAACTTTTGATTGATTTAAGGATAAGAAATGAAAAGTATGGGAGAGCCACGAATTCGCGTAATAGCAATGCCAAAAGATACAAATCCAGCTGGAAATATCTTTGGTGGTTGGCTGCTTAGTCAAATAGACTTAGCTGGGGCATTAGCAGCCAGGGAGGTAGCACCTGAGCGAACTGTTACTATTTCAATGAAAGAAGTGCTTTTTAAAGAGCCGGTTTTTGTAGGTGATGCGGTGAGCTTTTACTCACGCATTACTCATGTGGGTACGACCTCTATAACTGTGATTGTAAAGGTAGTAGTTCAACGCTTTGATCATAACGCAAAGGGGCTTATTTGCGTGCCTGTGACAGAAGCTGAGGTTACATATGTCAGCATGGACGCAGCTGGAAACAAAAAGCCAATAGACCCTGAGCTTAAAAAAATTCACGGATTTTAGGGGAATTCTGGGCGGAATTCCACACGGAATTTCACGAAATTTCACACGAAATTCCACACGGAATTCTAAAATTCCGCAAAATAGAGGCAAAAGTGATATATCTGTGCTCAAATACAAGCTGTGATGATGAAAATATCGTCCATCTTGAGCTTTGTAAAATAAAATATGCTAGTTTTAGCGTGGATTTGAGTGCTTTTAGTGCGCTTGTAATTAGCTCAAAAAATGCTATATCTGCGTTAGAATTCAATAAAATTCCCCCAAATAATAAAATAAGCGTATTTGCTATCGGCAAAGCTAGTGCAAATGCTGCTAGCAAATATGGTTTTGGCTGTGTTTATGAGGCGCAAAACTCGCATGGAGATGAGTTTGCGCTTGAAATCGCTCCAGGGCTAAAAGGCAAAAAAACGCTTTTGCTTCGCCCAAAAGAGCAAATTAGCGATATAAAGGGAATTCTAGAAAAAAATGGCGTGCTTTTAAGCGAGCAGATCGCCTATGAAAACAGCATCGGAACTGCGCCAAAAAGGCAGTTTGAGACTGGGGCGGTTTTTATTTTTGCTAGTCCAAAAAATGTAGAGGGCTTTTTAAAGAATTTTGCGTGGAGAGATGATTTTAGAGCTGTGGCTATCGGCAAAAGCACAGCTAGTGCACTGAAAAGTTTTACAAATCCGCTAGTATCAAATAAGCAAAATATAAGCGAATGCATAAAAATCGCAAAAAATCTGCTATAATTAAAGAAATTTTATTAAAGGACAAAGATGAGAGCTTTTAAAGACAGCGCATTTATAGCAGCTGCTAGGATAGAAATCGGCGGGCAAATCAATGATGTAGCAAGCGATCTAAACGGACTTGCTAAGCTTGCTGAGGACATTGATGAGAGCAAGCTTGAAGGGCATGACAAAGATTTATTTGAGCAGGTTGTAGCTGGCGTCCACCAAATCAAATCGCTATTTGAAGGCGCTAACCAAATGGTGAGAAATATCGAAAACTTCTTGCTTAGCAAGGATTTTCCAAGTAGCGAAGAAATGAAAGAATCAATCAAAAACTCAGGTGCTGATATCACCGCACTTGACGAGCTTGATGAGTATAAAGCACTTAACAAGGATGAAAAAGAAAGATTTACCTTTGTAGTAGCAAACTACGAGCTGATTTCAACCATGCTTGATAGTGCTAACGAGCTTTGCGCAGTACTTCACAAGGCAGTAAAAAGACTATAAAAACACTAGGGAATTCTAGAATTTTTCTAGGAATTCTAGAATTTCTAGAAAGCTTTTAAAAGGCAAAAACACTTACAAGGATTTATTCTGAAATACCTTAAAGATTTTTTAGAAAATAACAAAGATAGCGAAGTTTTTAGCATTTTGTCTTGTTCAAAAGCTGAGCTTGAAATCTTAGAGCTTTTAACACGCAAGTATCTTGCTGGGATATCGCAAGTAGGGTGCTTTGAGCTACTTTCGCAGATTTATGATACAAAAGAGCTTTCATTTTTAGAAGGGCTAAATGATGTTAAAAATCTCATTGAACTAGGCTATATAAGCGCAAGCTATGCTTTTTTTAAAGAGCATAGCAAGCTTAGCAAGCTAGGGCTTTTACAAGCTGATCTTAGCCTTTGCGATGCGTTTTTACATATTTTAGAGGCTGGTGCGCAGCCACTTTCAAATCCAAAAGAGCCATATAATGACCATTTGGAGTATCTAAAAGATCAGTTTTTAAGAGTGGAGCTTTACACTCGCAGGGCAAATACTAGCGATAAAAGCAAAGCTAGCGAGCAGATAAAAGCGTTAGAGAAAATTATTGCTTCTCGCTTAAAGCTTAGTAAAATCGCCCTGCCTTGCGAGCAAATTTTAAAAGAAAATGCTTTTGATACAAAAGAGCAAATTGTATTTTTTGCTCTTTTAAAAGAAGAATACGAACAAAGCGAAAGTGGGTCCTTGCGTGATCTAGGCGCACTTTTAGCACTTATTAGCAAAGATGATATGGAACGGATGAAAAACCGCTCTATGCTTGAAGATGGCTCAAGGCTGATTGAGAGTGGTGTAGTGGAGTATGATGAGGTGCTAACGCCCTTTGGAGCGTTATCACGGACATTTTTTATCTCTGAGGATACCTTGGGCGAGATAATGCATCCAAAAAGCGCAAAAACAGCCAAAAAAATAAAATTAGAAAATATAGTAAAAAATAGCGAAATCTTTGAGCTAATCACGCCTAGTAGCGACCTAAGCGATGTAGTGTTAAACGAACAAACTAGGGCTTTACTAGAAAATATCTTGCGCCAGCTTGATAAAAATGTTCAAGCAAGGCTTGCTAGCTGGGGGATGAAACCACGCAAAAACATCGATGCAAAAGTGATTTTCTATGGCCCACCTGGCACTGGAAAGACAATGAGCGCATACTGCCTTGCAAAAAGCCTTAAAAAGCAAGTTCTTAGCTTTGATTGTTCTAAAATTATAAGCAAATATGTAGGCGAGAGCGAACAAAATGTAAGAAAAATCTTTGATAGCTACCGTGAGATTTGCGCTAAGACAAAAAGTGAGCCGGTGCTACTGCTAAACGAAGCCGATCAATTTCTAAGCTCAAGGCTAGAAAATGGCTCATCAGGCTCAGAGCAAATGCACAATCAAATGCAAAATATTTTCTTAGAGCAAATTGAGAAGTTTCAAGGCGTGCTAATTGCTACTACAAACTTTATGCAAAGCTTTGATAAAGCGTTTTCTAGGCGTTTTGAGTATAAGATTGAGTTTAAAAAACCACAGCTTAAAGAACGCATCCAAATCTGGCAAAAGGTGCTGCCAAAAAATGCTGAATTTGAAGAAAGCTTTGATATAAATGCTATCGCAAAATACGAACTAAGCGGTGCTAGCATAGTGCTTGTGATGAAAAATGTAGCTCTAAAAACAGCTATTAGCGATGATGGTGTTTTTCGCACGAGCGCTTTTATAGATGAGATTAAAAGAGAGCAAAGATCAAGTTTTGAAGAAGATAAAAAAGTAGGACTTTTAAAATGAGAGTGCTTTTTGTCTGTCATGGCAATATTTGCCGCTCGCCCATGGCTGAGTTTGTGCTAAAAGACCTAGCTAAAAAAGCAAGGCGAGATGACCTTATAATCGCCTCAGCTGGCACTAGCGCAGAAGAGCTAGGGCATGATACTCACCACGGCACGAAAAAAGAGCTAAAAGCGCATAATATAGAGTTTTGCTCGCGCCACGCTAGGCAAGTGGCTAAAAATGAGTATGAAAACTGGGATATCTTTGTGGTTATGGATAGCGCAAACAAGCGCAATTTAGAGCGTATTTTTGGAGCAGATCCACAGGGTAAAATAGTGAAAATGATGAGTTTTGTAGGCAGCAGTGCTGATGTAGCAGATCCATGGTACACGGGCGATTTTGAGCTAACTTTTAGCGACATTTACAAAGCCTGCAAGGCACTTTTAGAACAAATATAAGACTTTTTTGTGCTATAATTTTACAAAGATTTAAAAATGAAAAAAAGTGAACTTTATAAAATAGTTTTAAATTATTCTTTTATAGGCTTGTTTGGAGTACTTTCTTATACTTTTATAAATTATAAAAGTCTAGAATTCCACGAGTTTATATTTTTTATTGCTGATGGAGCGAGTGATGACTAGTTATTTAGCGCTTTGGATAGGACCTGTGGCTCTTGCTTTTGTTTTTTACTCTATTTTAAGAGTGATGAAGCGAAAAAATGAAAAAGAAAGCAAAACCGCTACCCTATAAAACTCACAAAGTATAAAAATGGATAGAATCGTTGAAATTGAACGCTTGGAGCTTGATGAGAGCGAACAAAGCGGGCTTCGCCCACTAGACTTTAACTCATATATCGGGCAAGAAAAAATAAAAAGCAACCTTGCTGTTAGCATAGAAGCTGCTAAAATGCGTGGTGAGGCACTTGATCACACGCTTTTTTATGGCCCTCCAGGGCTTGGCAAAACCACGCTTGCACACATAATCGCCAAAGAAATGGGCGCAAATATCAAGGTCTCAGCCGCGCCGATGATAGAAAAAAGCGGCGATTTGGCTGCGATTTTAACGAATTTAGAAAGCGGCGATGTGCTGTTTATTGACGAAATTCACCGCCTTAGCCCTGCGATTGAAGAGATTTTATACTCAGCTATGGAGGACTTTCGTTTAGACATCATCATAGGCTCAGGACCTGCTGCACAGACTATCAAGGTAGATATCGCGCCATTTACTTTGGTAGGGGCGACCACGCGCGCTGGCAATGTCTCTGCGCCACTTAGAGATAGATTTGGGCTAAACTTTCGGCTGGAGTTTTACACACCAGATGAGCTAGCTACTATTATCAAGCAAGCTGCTAGCAAGCTAGGCAAAGAGTGCCAGAGCGCAGCAGCCCTAGAGGCTGCTAAGCGCAGTCGTGGCACGCCTCGTATCGCTTTAAGGCTTTTAAAGCGCATTAGAGACTTTGCTGAGGTAAATGCTGAGAATATCATCACGCTAGAGCGGGCAAAGGACGCCCTAGAGCGACTTGGGGTTAGTGAGCTGGGCTTAGATGATATGGATATGCGCTATTTGCGCTTGCTTCTGGCTAGCTCAAAGCCACTTGGTCTTGGCACTATCGCAGCAGCACTTAGTGAGGATGAGAGGGCGATTGAGGATGTGCTTGAGCCCTTTTTGCTAAGCAGTGGCTACATCGCACGCACCGCAAAGGGCAGGGTGCTAAGCATAAAAGGATATGAAATCTGCGGACACAAAAGCGAAGATTCTTTATTTTAAGCTCTAGAATTCCCTAGGGAATTCTAGAGCTCTATAAGCCAAAATTACTACTAGATTTTCACTTTTTTTTAACAAAATTTATTGATTTTTTAGTTTGGAGTTATTAAAATACCTTATACATTTTCAAAGGAGGAATAAATGAAAAAGTTATTTGTAACAGCAGCTATCGCAGCTAGCGCAGTAGTAGGACTAAGCGCTGAAAATAAGGTAATCTTCGATCCAAAAGCAGGCGAGCATATCAGCATCCCTGTTGAGCTTTTAAGTGAAAAAGGCAACACTGCAATCGGCGAGGTTATAGCTGTAAAAACTGCTTATGGCGTAGCATTTTACCCAAATCTAAAAGGTCTTACGCCTGGTATTCACGGCTTTCACATCCATGCAAATCCTGATTGTGGTATGAACGATAAAGGTCTTGGCATGAAAGCTGGCGGTCACTTTGACCCAAAAAATACTGGCAGCCACTCAGCTCCATGGGATGATAATGGTCACTTTGGCGACCTACCAGCTCTTGCAGTAGCCCCAGATGGCACAGCTACAACTCCGGTTCTAGCTCCAAAAATCAAAGAACTAAGCGAGATTAAAGAGCACTCTCTTATGATCCATGTAGGTGGCGACAATCACAGCGACAATCCAAAAGCACTTGGCGGCGGCGGTGCTAGAGCAGCTTGTGGCGTGATCAAATAAGGCGTGATTAAGTAATTTTACGCTTTTAAAATCTAGGGAATTCTAGAATTCCCTAGAGTTTAGAATTCTAGAGCTTTTGGCTTCAAAGTTCTTTATGCGTTTTGCAAAAGTATTTAGGGGTTCTAGTAAAATCTAGAATTCCTAGAAAAAATCCTTAGGAATTCTAGATTTTTAAAAACAAAAGCCTAGCAAAATCTAGAATTCCTAGAAAAAAATCTCAAAACATAATAGCCCAAAAATCTCCCCAGTAAAAAGCCACTCCCAAAATACCCACAAACATCAAAATAACATCGCTTAAAAGACCAATGTAGCGTGAGTAGCTCTCTAAAGCCTTTATCTTTGAAGCCCCAAAGCTAAATGCGCAAAGCACGAAAATATCAAGCCCAACCCAAAGTGCTACAAGCAAAGCTAAGCTAGCGTGTAAATCTGGCAAAATCTGTGTAAATTGAGGCAAAAAAGTCATTATAAAAATGATTTCTTTTGGATTTGATACTGTTAGGATAAAGCCCGCGCTAAAGGCTCCTTTGGCTTTTGGTGCGATATTTGCGCTGTTTTTGCCTATATCAGCCACTAGCCCACGAAGCCCAAGAAAAAATATAAAAACTGCTCCACAAAATGAAAAAATCGTAAAAAAATCATTTGAAATATTAAAAATGCCTAAAATGCCAAGCAGGGCAAAGGATATTAAAATAAGCGAGCCAAAATCGGTGCCAAGTATGGTCCAAAAGGCCTTTTTAAAGCCGCCGCTACTGGTGTTTTTTAAAATCAAAGCAGTAACAGGTCCAGGCGTGATGATAAAGACTATCACAGAAAGAATATAAATCCACAAAAGCTCTAAGTTCATAGCCGCTCTTTTATATACACAAATGATTTGAGAGTTTTACAAAGCTAGGGAATTCTAGAATTCATTAGCTTTGTTTTATTAGTTCTAGTGGCATTTTGATTAGTTTTGGATTGATGATAGTAAAGTAAACTTCGTCATTGTCGATATTTCGGCGGTAGCTTTCTATTTGATCAGCTGCTAGTAGCAGCCAGTCAACTAGCTCATCGCTAGCTACGCAGCCAGAGCTTTTTGCCTCGTTTAGCCCCTCGCAGAGATTTAGACACAGTCCCATGAACTTCGCCACAGGCTCAAGTCCTAGAAACTTTGATGCGCTATGAAGATTGCGAAATATCCGCAAAATCTCGCCCACGCTGTTCTCAAAGGCTTCAGGTTTGCTAAGCCCTACGATAAGCGGCTCAAGACTCATACTCATCACGCCAAAATGCGTCATAAAATCATCAACTACGTCAAAATCATACTTTGTCTCAAGCTCTTTTAAAAGCCCCATATCTGCCTCATCAAAAAAATTTTGCGCAATTCTAACAAAAGTAAGCAAAATTTATCATTAAATGCTATACTTAACGACATTTAAAAGGATGCTTTATGAAAAAAATAAACATAAATGAGCTTTACAAAATGAAAGCGCAGGGGCAAAAAATCGTTATGATTACAGCCTACGACGCACTTTTTGCTAGGCTTTTTGATGAGAGTGCTGATATAGTGCTAGTTGGCGACTCACTAAATATGAGCTTTGGCGGAAAAGACAGCACGATTGATATCAGCGTTGATGAGATGATTTACCACGCAAAAGCGGTAAAAAGGGGCTTAAAGCACGCTTATATGGTAGTGGATATGCCCTTTGCTAGCTGTGCTACGCCAGAGTTAGCAGTGAAAAACTGCGCCAAAGTCTGCCAGCAAACACTTTGCGATGCCGTAAAAATCGAAGGTGGAGCAGAGCTTGCCCCCACAATAAAACTGCTAAAAAGCACAGGTATCGCAGTGGTCGCTCACATAGGGCTAAAGCCGCAGCATAGCGTGCGAGAAGGCGGCTTTGTAGTGTGCCGTGATGAAAGCACTGCGCTAAGTGATGCAAAGGCGCTCGAAGAAGCAGGAGCTGCTATGCTGCTAATAGAAGGCACGCTAAGCCATATCGCTGCTAAGATTGCTAGTAGAGCAAACATCCCAGTAATCAGTATCGGCGCAGGTGCTAGCACGGACGGACAGGTGTTAGTATGGAGCGATATGCTAGGCTTTTTTACTGATTTTAAGCCAAAGTTTGTAAGGCGATATATGGAGGGAGCCCAGCTTGTAAAACAAGCGGTGGCAAACTACGCAGATGATGTGCGTAGCGGTAAATTTCCAACTAAGGAGCACGAATATGAGCTATAACACAGCAAACAAATCTATACCAAATGAGTGCGTCATAGACATCCGCTTGCCTAGCGAGTGGTATGAAACTGGCGTGCTAGAAGGCAGTCATCTAATCACATTTTTGATGGCAAGTGGTGCGGTTAATCCGCTTTTTGTCCATGAAGTAGAAAAACTCTTTGGCAAAGACGATAAAATCGTACTTATGTGCCACTCAGGCAGGCGAACAAAGCTAGCAATGGAAGTGCTAAAGAACGCAGGATTTAGCAATGTAAGCGATATCGAGGGTGGCGTCTATAACTACAGCCGCCTAGGTGCTAAGCTAGTAGAATACAAAGGCTAAGGAATTCTAGATTTACGAAACTTTAGAATTCTAGAATTCTCTAAAATTCTAGAATTCTCTAAAAAGAAAACCCCCGCACCCCCAAGAAAACTAAAAAAATCTAGGGAATTCTAGATTTACGAAGCTTTAGAATTCTAGAATTCCCTAGAATTCTAGAATTCTAAAATTCCCTAGAATTCTAGAATTCTCTAAAAAAAAGAAAACCCCCGACACCTAAGAAAACTAAAAAATCTAGGGAATTCTAGAGATCATTATTTGCGTTTTTGCTTTGAGTGATTTCATTTAGGCTATTTACGATGACGCCTACGATGAGATTTAGCGCTATCATGCCCACAAGGACGATGTAGCTTACAAAAACTATCCATGCATATGGATAGACCTCCATGACAGGCCGCACGATGCCCATGCTCCAGCTCTCAAGCGTCATTATCTGAAATAGCGTGTATAGCGCCCTTGGCAATGTGCCAAACCACTCAGGGAATTTCTCTGCAAAAAACTCCACACAAAGCACGCCATAAACATAGTAAAAAATACTAAGCAAGGCTGAAATACTAAGCATAGCTGGGATTGTTTTTAGCACTGCATCGACCACCACGCGCATAGCTGGTACTGATGAGATGAGGCGCAAAATCCTAAGCGTTCTAAGTGTGCGAAGTACTGAATACTCAATAGCTACAAAGCTAATTGCGACTATTAAAAAATCAAAGATATTCCACCATCTATCGCTATTTGTGAAAAACGCTAGGCGGTAGCAAAATAGACGCAGGGCAAGTTCTATGGTAAAAATCACAAGGCAGAGCATATCAAGGGCGTTTAAAAGCCCACCAAAACTAGCTTTTATCTCAGTGCTAGTGTTTAGTCCTAGCAAGACGGAGTTAAAAAGAATAACTGAGATGATGGCGTAATTCCACGCCTTGGTCTCGATTATGCTTTGAAGTTTTGAGCGTAGGGTTATGCGAGCGTTTGCGAGTGATGACATTTTTTACCTTTTGTTTTTTGTATATTTTGGCAGAATTATAGCTGAAAATTGTGAAGAATTTAGGGAATTCTAGAATTCTGGCTTAATTTATTCACACTTCTTTTTGATATTGTAAAGTATCAAGAGCCACTACACTCTTTTAGTGTGTTTAATAAATAAAAATCATATTCTTTTGTTTGTATTTTAATATCATCAATAGCGCATTTTTCATCACAAATAAAGCTATATTCAACTTGCTTTTTTTCTTTAAAATTAGCAAACTGCGCAAGCACATTACCATTTGGCAAAGAACTTATTTTTAGTGTTTTTTCAAGCTCTTTTGCGTCCCAGTCTTGCCCATCTATAACTGGGTCAAATTCTAGGCAAATCATACCATCATCATTATTTTCAGCTTTATCCCACATCATTTTTGTATCTTTGTTAAGCAAAGCCAAAAGTGGCTGATTTGGCTCTTGATTTATCATATATTTGGCATACAAATCTTTTATGATTTGTTCTTTTTGGGCTTGTGTGTTTAAATTTTGCAAAGTATTATAGTTTTACGTAGCACCAGCATTTTGTATTTATGCTCCAAATATTAGCGCACTAAATGAAATTATATTACCAAGCGCAGAACTTTTTAGAGCTTTGATAATTATATTATCATCGCATTTTTTAACTTTGCTTTCTATTTCTTTTGGCAAGTTCTTTTGAGCTTTTAGCATTTTCAAGAAGTTTTTTATATCAATCGTAACTATTTCACTATTAAACGAGCTATCAAGTGTATCAGCGCAAAGCTCTTTTAGTTTTGCTTCTATTATACTTCTTTTGGCTTTATTTTCTATTACAAATTTTATTTTTTCATCACCTGCTTTTCTAAGCACGATTTTTCCATCTAGCAAATCGTTTATAAAATCATCAAAAAGGCTATTTTCATCTATATCATCAGCATATTTTATTTTTATATTACTCTCAGCACTTTTTATTCTTGCTGAGTTTATTTTTAGAATTTTTTCTATTTCAGCGTGTGATAATTTATCAAAAAATCTCTCTTTTTCAACATCTTTTTCACCATCTTTTTCAACATACACGCAATACTTATTTAAAAGATAAATTATATAATCACCTATATCGTTTTTACTAGCATTTAGCAAGCTGTATTCGTTTATTCTTTGCCAAAGATCCTTTAAAAACTCATCTGCGTGATTATTTTTAAATTTCATTTTATATCCTTTTTATAATCATAAGACTTCTAGAAAAATTTTCTAGAAGTCTATTTTAGCTAAGTTTTTTTTAAAAACCTATTATTGATTAAACTTATAAGTACAAGCGCCTTTATTTGTTTCTACTGTCACTTCTAGGATAGATTGCTGGTTGCAATTATTTATCCTAACCCACTCCCTTCTGCCAAAATTCCAAGGTTCTCCAAAAAAATCAAGTAACATTTCTTTTGTAACCCCTTCTTGTCTTAGTTTTTCTTCATCTGTTTTAGTGCCACTAACAAAATGAGTATAACCAGAAGGTTCTATATATTTAGCATAATTACAATTACCACGATTTATGATAAGATTGTTTATTTGCAGATTATCTTCTTTCGATTGTATAATTACGCAATGAGTCTGATTGCCTCCTCCGTTAAAACAATATTTTGGACCTGAGCCTATTTGAATATCTATATCTGGGCAACTATCAGCATTAGCCTCATTACCGCAACCAACAAAAAGTGTCGCAAGACACACCACGCTAAGAAACTTTTTCATTTTTTCTCCTTTTTTTAAAAATTGTGAATGTAATAATACGACATTTTTTCTAAATTTAACCTAAATTTACGACTTATTTTCATAGTTAGATTTTAAATTCTTAATGGATAATCTTATAACTATGAAATATTCACAAAGAGACAAAGCGAGAATACTTCGCATAACGACTAGGACATTACAAAGGTGGCGCACA
>SAMEA3663013__coassemble_701_pt1 | contig 18935 bp, 17 predicted proteins | sample SAMEA3663013__metabat2_high_PE_026 | metagenome-assembled genome bin SAMEA3663013 (sample SAMEA3663013) | pig gut metagenome | biome: pig gut; feature: pig-associated habitat; material: faeces | place: France | collected 2012 | reverse complement strand
AGACAAAATCTAGAATTCCCTAGGGCTAAAATCTAGAATTCCTAGCAAGATTAAGCAAAATTAAGCAAGATTAAAAAACTATTTCACCAAATCATAAATAAGCTTACAAATGCTAGCAAAAACAGCGATTAAAAAGACTTTTTTTACAAAATGAACTTCTTTTTTTACCACCATTGCTGCCCCTAGCCTTGCGCCGATTATTTGCGCTATTGCCATTGTGATACCAAGTAACCACAAAATATTGCCACTAAAAGCAAAAACTATAAAAGAAAAAACATTTGAAGCAAGGTTTAAAACCTTGGTTTGAGCCACAGCCTTTTTCATCTCTAAGCCCAAAATCGCAACCAAAGCAAAGGTCCAAAAGCTACCAGTCCCAGGCCCCAAAAATCCATCATAAAAGCCAATAGCAGCACCAAAAATAAAATAAAATATAAAAGGTTTTAGCTTTGCATCCCTGTCGCTCTGGCCTACTCCCCGGCTAAAAAGCACATACAAAAAAATCGCAATTAGTAAAAATGGAATTACCGCACGCAAATACTCAGGGCTAATTGAAAGCACCGCTAAACTACCAAGCCCAGAACAGACAAAAACCCACAGCGAAGGGATAATAACACTTCTAAAATCCAAAAGCCCAGAGCGAGCAAAGTGCCAGCTAGCCATAGCCGTACCACAAAGGGCTTGGAATTTATTTGTAGCCAAAGCTACGTGCGGTGGCAAGCCCACAGCCATAAGCATAGGTATGGTAATAAGCCCTCCACCACCAGCAATGGCATCTACAAACCCAGCTACAAAAGCCACGCCAAACATCGCTATATAAATCCAGAGTGAGAGATCATCCATTAGAGAATTCCTTATAACTATTTATTAGCATTTTCAAAGTCAAGCAAAAACTCATTTGTGATTTCATCTATTTTACAGCACTTCTTTTAACTCAAAAATCGCTTCAAAGAGCTCTGTAGCCCTATTTTTTAGCCCAAAACACTCTTTGCTTTCTTGCATGCTAGATCTTTGTTTTAAAAATTTCTAGATGTTAATTAGCAAAAATGTTCCCTAATTCTCGCAATTTTTAGCTAAAAATTTAATAAAAATTGAATTTTTCAAACTTTTAAGTATTTCGTAAAGTAATTTAAACTACAATTAAGCCACATACATTATACAGAAAGGATGATTCATGGAATTTTTAATGAATCTTAGTGAGGGCACGCAGTTTATCATACAGCTTGCCATCGTACTTATTTGTTTGTTCTATGGTGCCAAAAAGGGTGGTGTTGCCCTTGGTATGCTTGGTGGCGTGGGACTTTTAGTTCTGGTTTTTTGTTTTGGCATTCAGCCTGGCAAACCAGCAATCGATGTTATGCTAGTTATCCTAGCTGTGGTGGTCGCATCTGCCACACTGCAATCAAGCGGTGGTTTGGATGTTATGCTACAAATCGCTGAGAGAATACTCCGCCGCAATCCAAAATATGTAAGCATACTAGCTCCATTTGTTACTAGCACACTTACTATACTTTGTGGTACTGGACATGTTGTTTATACGATTTTGCCTATTATCTACGATATAGCTATCAAAAACAATATCCGCCCAGAGCGTCCAATGGCAGCTAGCACAATCGCAGCGCAAATGGGTATCATCGCTAGCCCTGTTTCAGTGGCAGTTGTGAGCCTTACAGCGTTTTTACTAGCAGCTGATAGTAAGCTTGCTGGCTTTGATGGCTATGTAGATCTACTTAAAATCACTATTCCAGCTACTTATTTTGGTGTGCTTTGTGTGGGAATTTTCTCTTGGTTTAGAGGAAAAGACCTTGATAAAGACCCAGAATTCCAAGCAAAAATAGCTGATCCTGAGCAAAGAAAATACATTTACGGCGCTGATGATAACGCTACTTTACTTAACAAAAAGCTGCCTGGTAAGAGCTGGGCTGCAATGTGGATATTCTTCGCAACTATCGCAATAGTAGCAATACTAGGATACTGGAGCAATCTACGCCCAAGCTGGCCAGCCACAAAAGATGCTGCTGTGGTAGAAATCATCGCAAATACAGCTGAAAATAAAGTAGTAGAAAAAATCAGTCTAAAAGACGCTAAAATCAGCGTTGGCGGCGTAGATGCTAGCGTAAATGTAGCTGGTGGTAAAATCAAAAACTACTCAGATAATATCTCAAGCATGACTATCACAAACAAGGATGGCAGCACAGCCACTCTAAGCGTAGATGATAATGGTGTAAACTACACTTTGGCTGATGGATCTGTTAAAAACTACCCAGACTCTCACATCAGTCTAGCAAACAAAACAAAAAGCACAAGCAAACTTAGCATGGTTCATGTAATCCAAATTTTCATGCTTCTAGCAGGTGCGATTATCCTTATCGTAACTGGCACAAACGCTGCTAACATCAGCAAAAACGAGGTATTCCGCTCTGGTATGATTGCGCTTGTTGCGGTATTTGGTATTTCATGGATGGCTGAGACTATGTTTGGCGTTCATACTCCGATGATGAAAGCAGTCCTAGGCGATATCGTAAAAGAGCATCCATGGACTTATGCTATCATGCTGCTGCTTATCTCAAAATTTGTTAACAGCCAAGCAGCTGCGCTTGTGGCTTTCGTTCCACTAGCACTTGCAATCGGCGTAAGCCCTGCGATTATCCTAGCATTTGCTCCTGCTTGCTATGGATATTATATCTTGCCTACTTACCCAAGCGATTTGGCTGGCATTCAGTTTGACCGCTCAGGCACAACACACATAGGCAAATATGTTATTAACCACAGCTTTATATTCCCAGGACTAATTGGCGTATTCTTCTCATGCGTGGCAGGATACATCCTAGCTGGTCTTTATGGCTATTTTGCTTAATGCTTAATTTTGCTAGGGCTTAAGCCTCCCTACTCTTAGGAATTTTCCTAAGAGTAGCCTTTTTTTAAACTTACAGATATAATCTTTAATCTTATCTTTTATAAGCCCTAGGAATTCTAGAATTCCTAAACAATTTTATAAGAAAATCTAGAATTCCTAGATTAAAAGACAGCAAAAATCTAGAATTCCTAAAATGCACTAGGAATTCTAGATTTTCTAGATTAAAAAAGAGTAGATTAAAGATAAGGAATTCTAGATTTTATATAAGATTACTTTAAAAAAATAGTGAAATAAAAAAGGGAATTCTAGAAATAACCTAGAATTCCCTAAGGTTTATGCTAAGATTTATGCTAAGCTATTATTCTACCTCAGCGTCGATTACATCATCGTCTTTTTTCTTTTTGTTCTCAGCACCGGCGTTTGCGCCCTCGTTTTGTTGCTTATACATAGCTTCTGCTAGCTTGTGACTAGCGTCGTTTAGAGCTTTTACTTTTATATCAATTTGCTCTTTGCTAGCACTCTCATCTTTTAGCACATCTTTTAGATCATTTAGTGCGCCCTCTATTTTTGCTCTATCTTCGCTAGCGATTTTCTCGCCAAGCTCAGCTAGGCTTTTTTCTGTTTGGTGAGCTAGGCTATCGGCTGCGTTTCTAGCCTCTACTGCTTCTTTGCGCTTTTTATCTTCTTCTTTGTGGGCTTCTGCGTCATTTACCATTTTGTTTATTTCTTCTTCGCTTAGACCGCTTGAACCTGAAATAGTAATGTTTTGCGCCTTGCCACTAGCTTTATCTTTGGCTGAGACGGTTAAGATTCCATTTGCGTCTATATCAAAGGTTACTTCGATTTGTGGCACGCCACGCGGTGCTGGCATAATGCCCTCTAGGTTGAAATTTCCAAGTGATTTATTATCCCTAGCAAACTCTCTTTCGCCTTGAAGCACATTTATAGTAACTGCGCTTTGGTTATCTTCTGCGGTTGAGAAGGTTTGAGATTTTTTAGTTGGGATTGTGGTGCCTTTTTCTATTAGCTTACTCATAACCCCACCAAGCGTCTCAATACCAAGGCTAAGTGGCGTAACATCAAGCAAAAGTACATCTTTTACATCGCCTTTTATTACAGCGCCTTGGATAGCAGCACCAATTGCTACTACTTCATCAGGATTTACGCTTTTATTTAGCTCTTTACCAAAGGCTTTTTTTACTTCTTCTTGAACTAGTGGCACACGAGTTGAGCCGCCTACCATTACTACTTCTTTTATATCACTTTTGCTTACATTTGCATCTTTTACTACTTCATTGATTTTGCTGATTGTTTGGCTTACGAAGTTTTCTATAAGCCCTTCAAACTTCGCTCTACTAATAGTCTTTGTAAGGTGCTTTGGCCCTGTAGCATCAGCTGTGATAAAAGGCAGATTTATATTTGTCTCCATAGCAGAGCTTAGCTCTTTTTTAGCATTTTCAGCGGCTTCTTTTAGGCGTTGAAGAGCCATTACATCGCTTTTTAGATCGATTCCGCTCTCGCTTTTAAACTCGCTAACCAAAAAGTCAATTAGCGCATTATCAAAGTCATCACCACCTAAAAACGCATTACCACCAGTTGCCAGCACCTCTACTACATTATCGCCAGTTTCTAGCACAGTTACATCAAAGGTTCCACCACCTAGGTCATAAACTACGATTTTCTCAGCTTCTTTTTTATCTAGTCCATACGCAAGCGCAGCTGCTGTTGGCTCGTTTATGATGCGAAGTACATTAAGCCCAGCGATTGTGCCTGCTTCTTTTGTAGCTTTTCTTTGGCTGTCGTTAAAATATGCTGGCACGGTAATAACAGCATCTACTACCTTTTCGCCAAGATACGCCTCAGCATCTTCCTTTAACTTCATTAGCACTTTTGCGCTGATTTCTTGTGGAGTGTAGGTTTTGCCTGCGATTTCTACTGCGCATGCGCCATTTCTATCTGTGATGTGATACGGCAAACGTGATTTTGCTTCTTGTGCGTTTTTTTCGTTCATCATTAGACCCATGATACGCTTGATAGAAAATATTGTTTTTTCTGGGTTTGTTACTGCTTGGCGTTTTGCTGTATCGCCTACTAAAATCTCACCTTTATCAGTAAAAGCCACTACGCTTGGAGTTGTGTTTTTGCCTTCTTTATTTGGTATTACTTTGCTCTCGCCGCGTTCATATACGCTTACACATGAGTTTGTTGTTCCTAGGTCGATTCCTATTACTTTTGCCATTGTTTATCCTTTTAAAATTTTATTTTTTGTGTCGGTTCAGTTTTTGGGTAAATTTCGCTAAATACAGCTTGGACAGCCCAGTGCCTTACAAGCGAAATTTTTGCTGTTTTCCTGCGGCTATCGCCTTGACCCAACGAATTGCGAAGCAAAAAAATTCAGCGAAAATTCGCTTGAACGCTACCGCTACGGCACCCCACGGCTAGTCCTGCGCTGTATTTAGTGAAATTTACCTCAAAACCTTAGAACCGATTTAATTGTTTTGAGAATTCTAAATTTTAGAATTCCGCCTAGCAAATTTTAGAGTGGGCGTAGTGTGCCAAAAGCGCGGACGGTGCGCCGCAGGGATAGAATACAAAATTCATCCCAAGGCGTGCCGCCCGTGATTTTGGTCCAATCCGTCCGCTATAACAATTTGCCACCAATTATTACTTAGCTATTAGCACCATCGCTGGGCGCAAAATACGCTCATTATACATATAGCCATTTTGATAGATTTGCGCTATAAACCCACTTGCTATGCTATCACTTTCTACATAGCTCATAGCATTATGAATTTCAGGGTTAAACTCGCCTCCAACGCTAGTTTCTATCATCTTCACGCCGTGCTTAGCAAGGGCAGCTTTAAAGCTCTCAATCGTAAGGCTTACGCCTTCTTTTAGAGTTTTGGCCTCGCTATTTTCTTCGCTAATTTGCGTATTTAGTGCCATTTCAAGGGCATCAATCACGCCAAGCAAATCCCTAGCAAAGCTTTCATTTGCGAAATTTACAGCTGTGATTTTGTCCTTTTCAAGGCGTTTTTTTATGTTTTCAAAATCAGCGTGAGCCTCGATCAGCTTTGTTTTTACATTTGCTAGCTCTTCCATAGCAATAGCCAAAGCCTTAGCATCATCTTGTGCTACTTCTTGGCTCTCAGGCTGATTTTGTTCTTTTTGCTCATCTTTTAGAGCGTCAAAATTTACTAAATCATCTTTGTTTTCTTCTTTCACGAAGCCTCCTTTATAGTATTTAAAAACTTCTCATAGTCGTTATACACGCTACCTGCACAAATCATAGTAGCAGGCTTACCCAAAAAGCTCACACTTTGCATAAAGCCCATAAAACCATCATCAAAAAGTGGTTCAAAGGCTATTTTACTTTTAAATGAACGAGCAAAAATAGGATCAAGCGCAATTTTTATACGCTCATCGCCAAACATCTTAAAAGCTACTTTTTCATTTTCTTGAAAATAAATTAGAGAGCGTTTAAACTCTTTAATCTTAGCCCTTAGTTGAGAAAGCCCAACTTGAATGCTGACAAGCTCTAGCTCATCAAGGCTGGAGCCAAGCAGCGAGCTAAGAAACTTCTCCACCTTTGGCGAGTAAGTTATGCTAAAGCTTTCATTTTCAAGCTCAAGGAGCAAAAACTTATCATCTATTTTGTGAAGTTTGGTAAATTGTGGATTATTCGCCCCAAAAATCATACAATAAATATCAAAGCGAGAGAGCAAAAAACTTAGCACTTCATCATCGTCAATGCTAAGATTTTCATCTGAGACTAGATTGTTTTGCCAGTAGTATTTCATCGCTAGCGAAGTAGGAATTCGCCCACCGCTTATGTGAAGCTGAGTGATAGCACCCTCATCGCTAAGACGCTTGAAATACACTCTTATCGTGCTTGCTGGTATGTTCTGAGAGAAAATATCAGCGATTTTACTCTCCAAAACAGAGCTACCTACTGGAGTGTTTTGCTCTAGATACGCTTGGATAATGCTTTGTAAAATTATGTCTCTTTTATCTATTTTCATTTCATGCTTTTTTAGTTTTTTAGCACTCTACTACTTCAAGTGCTAAGTGAATTATACAACTTGAGCGAAGTAATGTCAAGGGTATTTGGAAAAAAAAATTATTTTATATATAAAAATATTTAAAATTTTATGTAAAATTTAATAAATGTTTAAAGAAAATTAAACTAAAATAACGACTTTTAAATAACTTGATAGATTTTAGGGATGAATATGACAAGCTTGACTTTACAAGAAAAAGCAGATTTGAGTGATTTGTTTGCAAAACTAGAATACGCTCGCAAACCACTAGCTTTGCGTGCATTTTTGGCAATCAAATCTTTTAGCAAAAATTATATCAATAAGCTAAGTTCAAATAAAAAAATTCTAGAATTCCTACATATAAAAACTATCAATTCTAAAATTCTAAAAAGACTTAAATAATCGCACTCTAAGATACAAAAGACCAAGCAATTTTATAAAATCACTAAAAATTACTTAGGAATTCTAGAATTCCCAAGAAAAATCATAGCAAAAACTAAAATTCCCAGACAAAATTCCGTAGGAATTCTAAAATTCTCAAGAAAAATCATAGCACAATCTAGAATTCCCAGACAAAAACACTTAGGAATTCTAAAATTCCCAGACAAAATTTCGTAGGAATTCTAGATTTTGCTAAGCCAAAGCACATTATTTGCCAAAAAGCTCGGCGTGATTTTTGCGCAGGTATTCTACCACAGCTAGTATTTCATCTACGCCGTCCACGCTCTTATCAAGGCTTGCAAGCACATCATCGATGTTTTCTACATACAGCTCGCAAGCCTCTTCAAGCTTATTTCGCTTAACCCCAGCATTTAGTAGCATTGCCTCAAGCATCACATCAAGCTCATAGCTTAGCTCCTCAAGACTAACTTCTTTTTCATAATCTTTCATTTTATTCTCCTGTTCTTTCTTTTATGAGATTTTCTATTTGTGCTTTAATCTCTGCGTAGTCGTATCCATCTCTAAAGCCAGCAAAAAACCCACCGCTAGCATTAGCATGACCGCCCCCACCTACTAGCTCGGCTGCCATTTTGCTTACATCCACCTTGCCATTGCCACGGAAGCTTAGCGTCTTTTTGCTCGTTACATTGATAAAAAAATCATACTCACTATTTGCCATCAAAAAGTCATTGCCGATAACTGAGACATCGCCTATGTTTGTGCTAACTAGCCCTTTATGACCTCTGTATTCTATGCTCATTTCATCCTTTGCCCCACTTAGAAGCCCTACCATATAGCGCGAGACTAGATTGCTTAGAGTATCGTCGCTGCCTTTTCTAAAAAAGTCCTTTTTTATGCTATGCAGCGCATCATCAAGGGCGATATGGCCGTTTGCCACCCCACAAAAATCCCCAAAACGCTCAATCATATAAAAAATATAGCTCATACCTTCAGCATTAAACATAACTTTATTTATCTCTTTTGCGCTTGAAATCGCACCCATACAGACCTTACCAAGCTCAAAGCGTGGATCATCATCTAGCCAGATATCAACAGCATTTATAGTATCAACAAGTGCGCTAAGTCTTTCATTGCCCCCAAAAATACCGCTAAAAAAATCATAGCAAATCTTAGTCGCACAGCGACTATCATCAAGGTAATACCACGCATTTTCTCTTTCACAAACCTCGCCTGTGATGTGATGGTCAAGCAGCACTAGCTTTACGCCGCTGCGTTCTCTTATGGCCGCAGCAAAGCTATCACACTGCGCTGGAGTAAGGTTAAGGTCACTAATTATTATCATGGCTTTTTCATTACCGCTGTCAATCTCAGCTAAGATCATATCAAACTTTTCTTCAATCTCTTTGCCATAATTTGAGTTATAAAAGCTCATCTCATAACGCTTGCTAAGAAAAAATCTACTTACATACTGACAGCCGTAGCCATCTAAATCCGTGTGGCTTAAATGTATAATTTTCATTTTTATCCTTTAATTTATCTTTATTTTAGCTGGAATTCTAAAATTCCGTCTAGGAATTCTAAATTCTTTACAAAAAACTACAAAAAACCTCAAACAAATCTAGAATTCCTTATAACCCTGGCACCTCTATCATGCCAAGAGTTTCCCACTGCGAGCCTTTGGCAATCTCAGCAAAGCTAATCACCACAATTCCAAGGCTAAAGTTTATGCTCGCATCGCTTAAAAAGCGCCTTATACTAGGATCTACGCACAGCACCATCTCGCCCTCAGCACTCATCGGTCTTGCCTCTTTTGCCACCCTTAGAGCATTTACTAGGGCTGTTGTTTGTGCTGCGCTTATTGCGATTTTATACTTGCCGTCTTTATAAGTCACGCTCTCAACTAGCTTTTGCTGTGCGCTAGCTTCTAAGATGTAGAAGTTTAGCTTGCCATTGCTGTCTTTGTATAAATCGGTGATTACACGGCTTAGAGCACTTCGCACATGCTCGCTTATTATCTCAGCATCTTTGATATTTCGCTTGGTTAAGCTATCAATTGCATCAACTATACTTAGCATATCTTTTATAGGTATATTATCTTTTAGCAGAAGCTGGAGGACATTATACACAAGCCCCACATCACAGCTTTTCATTGCTTCTTCTACAACTACTGGATAATCAGCCTTTAGTCTATCAAGCAGATTTTGCGTCTCTTGTTTGGTTAAAAGCTCGCTTGCGTTTTGTTTGATTAGCTCACTCATATGCGTGCTAATCACACTGGCTGGATCAACCACGGTGTAGCCATTTAAAATAGCATCTTCTTTGCTTTTGCTATCTATCCACAGCGCATCAAGCCCAAAGGCTGGCTCTTTTGTAGGAATTCCATCTATATTTGCGCTCACATAGCCACTATCCATAGCCAAAAACTTATCAGGGTAAATCTGCCCAGAGCCAATAGGCACGCCTTTTAGCTTGAATATATAATCATTTGGTGGCAAGCTTAGGTTATCACGGATACGGATTTTTGGCATGATAAAGCCTAGTGCGCTAGCGATATTTCTGCGCATACCACGAATTCTCTCTATTATCTCACTCTCAGCAAGTTTTAATAGACCATAGCCTAGATCAAGCTCTAAAATCTCTATTTTTAGTATATCATCGATTTTACTTTGTTCTTCTTTTGCTATTTGCTCATCACTTTTCTTTGGCTTAGCAGCTGACGCAGTTGCGCTACTATCTGGCGTAGCACCTGGTTTTGTCCCACCAGCACTTGGTGGGCTAACTTTTGCCTTAAAGGCATTTAGCACCTCAAAGCCACCATTTTGGCTTTTATAAATCACAAAACCTATACCTAAAAACACCAAACTCATAAAACCAAGTGAGAGTGTAGGCAAACCTGGCACAAGGGCAAACAAAAAGAGTATTCCGCCCACGATAAATAGCGTCCTACTCTCGCCAAAAAGCTGATCAACCACGCCTTCTGCGAAGTTTTTCTCATCATCGCCACCACCGCTTGAGCGAGTGATGATGATGGCAGTAGCAGTTGATGTTATAAGTCCTGGTATTTGGCTTACAAGGCCATCGCCGATGGTTAGGATTGTGTATGTGCTAGCTGCGTCACTTGCTGCCATGCCATGCTGAAACACGCCTATAGCAAAGCCACCGATGATATTTACTATTGTAATGATAATACCAGCTATGGCATCACCTTTTATAAACTTAGAAGATCCATCCATCGCTCCATAAAACGCAGCTTCGCTTTGTATATCTTGGCGGCGTTTGCGAGCAGTGGTCTCATCGATTAGCCCTGAGTTTAGATCAGCATCTATTGCCATTTGCTTACCAGGCATCGCATCAAGCGTAAAGCGAGCTTGAACCTCACTTACACGCGTTGAGCCTTTGGTTACAACCATGAAGTTTATAAGCACCAAAATACAAAAGATAATAACGCCTATAACGAAATTCCCACCCACCACAAACTCGCCAAAGCTAGCGATGATCTCACTTACAGCGCTTGGGCCGTTTTGCCCATTGCTTAAAATCATTCTGGTTGTAGCGATATTTAAAGACAGCCTAAATAGCGTGATAATAAGCACTAGCGTAGGAAAGGTGCTAAGATCAGTTGGCTTTGGTATATAAACTGCAATTAGAATAATAAGCACAGAAAGCGAGATTGAAAGTGCCAAAAAAAAGTCTAGCACCGCCGTAGGCAAAGGCACAATGATAATTGTCAAAATCGCCATAATAACAAAAACAATAGTAAGACTCTTGCTTTTCATAACAGGCGCCAAAATAGGCGCTAGATATGGAGCGATGAGTTGTAAAATTGATTGTTTTTTAGGCATTATTTTCTTTATTCTCTTTGTTTCCAAGATTAGCTAAGGTAATAGTGTCTAAAAAATTATCCACCACAGCTTGAAGCGAGGCAAAAAGATGCCAAACATCACAGCTTTGTGCTATGCCTCTAGGGCAGTCTTTAAGATCACCTGAGCAGAGAAAAACGCTTGCATCGTGCTTTTCAGCTGATTTGATGATACTTGTTATTTTTATCTCATTTGCATCTTTTGCTAGGCAAAAGCCTCCATTTGCGCCTTTTGTAGAATTTAAAATTCCATCGCGCGCTAAGCATTGTAAAATTTTTGCTAGAAAGGACTTTGAAATATCAAGTTCCTCTGCGATTTGCCCTACATCTTTTGGTTCAGTTTTATCACGCAAATAAATACTTGCTAATAGTGCATACTCACTAGCTCTGGTAAAAAGCATATTTTATCCTTATAATTAAAAGCGAGATTTTAGCACAATAAGGTTAAAAGCACTTGAAAATTTTTAAAATTTAAGCTGAAATTTTGAAATTTTTGCTAAAATGCCAACTTCGTTTTACGAAAATATATTACCTATCAGGAGGCTACTATGGCTTTGGATACGGCGAAAAAATCGCAAATTATCGCAAAATTCGCTAGAAAATCAGGTGACACCGGTTCTACCGAGGTTCAAATCGCACTACTTACTGCTCGCATTAGTGAGCTTACAGAGCACCTTAAAATCAACAAAAAAGATTTTAGCTCTCGCTTAGGTCTGCTTAAACTAGTAGGTCAAAGAAAACGCCTACTTCGCTACCTAAAAGCTACTAAATACGACACTTACGCAAAAGTAGTTAGCGAACTTGGTCTAAGAGATAAATAAGCTCTTATTTTAAATCAAAATCTAGAATTCCTAGATAGGAATTCTAGATTTTTGCCTTATTTTTTAAATTTACAGCATTTTTTAAATAAATCTAGAATTCCTTATATAGCGTAACTCATACAAGCCACGCTCAAAAACTACACTAAAACTACATAAAAAATCTGTGAGCCATGCACTCCAAGGACAAGCTGAAGTTCTATATCGCTAGTTCTGCTTGGCCCTGAGATAAATACCACATTTGTAGGCAGCCTGCCATCTTCTGCTTTGATTTTATTTAGTTGTTCGCTTAGTGATTTTACTATATTCTCACGCTTTAAAATAACCACGCAAATCTTTGGCGCAAGGCTAAGTAGTCTAGGTGCCTCGGCACTACTTACGCAAGTTACGCCGTGGCTTGATACCCCACCACGAGCATTTATCACGCTGATATCATAGTCAAATATACGCTCTTTAAAGCTCTCTATATCATTATCAAAGGCAATTTTACTCTCTATCTCAAGCTTGCTAGCAAGAGAAGCTAGATTTTGGGGATAGATGAGATTTTTAGCATTTTCTTTGGCGATGATTTCATTTATGCTATCTTTTAGCCTTTGTTCGCTACTTTCTATAATGATACTTTTATTCGCACTTGCCCTTGCGATAAACTCAGCTACAATATCACTATCAGCACCCACAATAAACTCTTTTGGATCAGGGGTCGCACCGCTAAAAAGCGTCTCGTGTTTAGCTCCATTTTTTAGCGCATTAAAAATCTCTGCTTTACTCATAAATCACCCCCTCAACTTTTTTAATATTTGCGTCTAGGTCGTATTTTAGACTAGGTAGTTCTTTGTATTTGCTCCACGCTTTTAGCATAGGCACAAAGCTCATTTTTGGCACAAAAGAGTGCATTTTATGAGCTAATGAGATCATAAAGCGCCATTTTGCCCCAGAAGTAGCTAAGCTAGCAAAGCCTTTAAAGGCGATATTTTGCGCCATTTTTGGCTTGGCTTTTGTTTTTAGAGTGCTTTTAGATGGATTTGCTCTTTCACGGCGCAGTTTGCGTATGAGATCAGCTAGAGGTATTTTTACAGGACAAACCTCAGAGCAACGCCCACAAAGCGAGCAAAGATCAGTAATATCGCCGTATTTATCCATACCAAAAAGCTGAGGGCTAATAACCTCTCCAATAGGCCCTGGATAAGTAGCGCGGTAGCTGTGGCCGCCGATTTTTTCATACACTGGACAAAAGTTCATACAAGCCCCACAGCGAATGCATCGCAGTGCCTCACTAAACTCAGGATGAGAGAGCATATCGCTTCTGCCGTTATCTAGCATGATGATGTGGCATTCTTTTGGGCCATCTTTTTCGCCCTCTCTTCTAGGGCCACTGATTATGTTATTATAGTTTGAGATAAATTGTCCAGTAGCACTTGGACAAAGCAAGGTATCAATGGTAGCTGCGTCTTCTATGCTCTCAACTACTTTTTCAAGTCCACAGATTGCTACATGAATATCGGGCATAGTGGTACTCATCCTGCCATTACCCTCATTTTCTATAAGCCAAATCGCTCCTTCTTTACTAAGGGCGAAATTCACGCCACTTAGTCCCATTTGAAGCTTTTTAAACTCAGCTCGCATCTTAGTTCTTGCGATTTCATTTAGCTTTTCTGGTTCGCTTTCTTTTTGTACGCCCCAGCTTTTAGCAAAAATCTCGCCTACTTCATAGCGGTTTTTGTGAATTGCAGGTACTACGATATGCACAGGTGCTTCATCAAGCAGCTGGATAATAACCTCTCCAAGATCAGTCTCAAGCGGCCTTAGTCCGTGCTTTTGAAGATAATGATTTAGCCCTATTTCCTCGCTAGCCATAGACTTTCCTTTTAGTATGGTATCTATGCCATTTGACTCCATTAGATCAAGGATAATAGCACAAGCCTCATCACCATTTGCGGCAAAATGAACCTTAAAGCCATTTGCGCTAGCATTGCTAACAAACTCTTCAACACGCTCACCTAGGCTATTTAGCGCATTTTGCTTGACATTTTTGCCTCTCTCTCTTAGCTCTTGCCAGTTTGTGAAGTTTGCTGCGATTAGATTTTTGCGGTTACGCTGTAAGGTATGCATTGCGCTATCAAGGTTAGCGCGCATTTGCGCATCATTTAGTTTTTCTTGTATTAGCTCATTATTTGCGCTCATCGCTAACTCCTTTATCATCTATACTCTGCCCTTCTAATCTAGCAAGCAAAAAGTCATATAAATGAACGCATTTTATATCTTCATTATTGCGTCTTAGCGTGCCATTTATGTTTAAAAGACAGCCGCCATCACCGCTGATTAGGTATTTTACACCTGTTTTTTTGATATCAGCGATTTTTGCTAATGCCATTGCGTTTGAGATTTCTGGTTCTTTTATGCTAAAAGTCCCGCCAAATCCACAGCACTCTTCTTCACGCTCAAGCTCGATTAGTTCTACATTTGAGAGTTTTCTTAGCAGGCTTTTGCTAGCTTCTACGCTTTTTGCTATGCGTAGGGCGTGGCAGTTTGAGTGCCAGCTGACCTTTACAGGCTCGCCTTTATCGACAAGCTCTAAATGCTCGTTTAAAAAGCTACTTACTTCTTTGCAGCGAGAAGCAAAGTTTCTAGCTTTTTCTTCGTGCTCGCTACCTTTAAAAAGCTCTATATAATCATGCCCCATCATACCAGCGCATGAGCCAGCCGCTACTAAAATCGGCTCATCTCCATCGCCAAAAAGGCTTATATTATAAAGCGCAACTTCTTTTGCCTCGTCAAAATATCCTGTGTTAAAAGCAGGCTGACCACAGCAAGTCTGGTCTTTTTTATATACAACCTGAGCGCCACAGCGAGTAAGTAGCTTAGCAGCACTCACAGCCGAGGCACCAAGTGTGGCTTGTCCAAGACAAGTGCTATATAGATAAACTTTCATCCCTAACCTTTGATTAAAATTCTCCCGTAATTTTAGCAATAATTTCCTAAAATTACGGCAAAGTTTTTAGATAAAATCTCTAGGGAATTCTAGAATTCCCTAGAAAAATAAACTCTAGAATTCTAGAATTCTAAAATTCTAGAATTCCCTAGAAAAACAAACACTAGAATTCTAGAATTCTAAAATTCTAGAATTCCCTAGAAAAATAAATTCTAGAATTCTAGAATTTTTAAGCTCTAGAATTCCTAGCAAAATCTACCCAGCTAGTGGTATCCAGCTGTGTAAATAATGAGCATAAACCCAAGTCAAAGCACCGCAGAAAATTACAAAGGCAACTGAGTATTTGATAGTAAATTTAAATAAATCACTCTCTTTGCCTACTAGTCCAACTGCTGCGCAGGCAATAGCTATGCTTTGCGGGCTAATCATCTTACCAACAACACCACCAAAGCTATTTGCAGCTAGGAACAAAGTATCAAGACCTTCTTTTACAGCAGCATTTGGAGCAGCCATGATAACCTTAGCAGCTTCTACTTGAAGTGCGCCAAATAGCAAGTTTGAGCTAGTATCAGAACCTGTTAAGAACACACCTAGCCAGCCGATAATCGGGCTAAAAAACGCAAATGCATCGCCAGTTTGCGCTAGGCAGGTGCCTAGAATTTTAGCCTGTCCGCTACCACCTGCTATGCTAGCATAAGCCACAACTAGACCTATTGTTAGCACTGGAATTTTCATATCATTTAAAGTCTCACCAGCTGCACCCCACACGGTTTTCATGCCAATTTTGCGCTGCAAAAGTAGCATAATAGCAGTTATCACACCAGCTAGCAAGATCGCTGTGCCTGCGCTTTTAAATAGATCAAGCGTCCATTTTGTAGCAATGTCAGAGTTTCCACCAGGGGCAATGCTAAATATAATATTTGTGTAATGTAAAGCTCCGCCTGGTGCGAACAAAGCCTTAAATGCTGGTATCTGCCAGATAACCACAGTTACAATTAGTGTTAAAAACGGAGTCCAAGCAATAAGCGTTTCTTTTGCACTGATTTGCTCGCCATTATCAACTTCGTTACCATCAACTCTAAAAATCTCACTTGGCTTCCAAAACTTTAAGAAAATAGTAGTAACTACCAGTGAAACCACAGCAGAAAGAATATCAGGCAATTCTGCGCCGATGTAGTTTGAGCTGATAAACTGCGTAATAGCAAAGCTAAAAGTAGCTACTGCTACTGCTGGGAAAGTCTGCTTAACGCCTTTAAATCCATCCATCAAAAACACGATGAAAAACGGAACAAAAAGTGTAATAGGCACTATCATGCGTCCTACCATTGCTGAGATTAGGTTTTGATCAGTATTTGAGATGTTTGCTACGCTTTGAGCCATAGCGATGATAGGAATTCCCACCGCACCCCACACAACAGGCGCGGTATTTGCTATCATACAAAGACCTGCTGCGTATAAAGGACGAATCCCAAGCCCTACAAGCAGCGCAGCAGTAATAGCCACAGGACCACCAAAGCCGATAGCTCCTTCTAAAAACGAACCAAAACAAAATGCTATCAAAATAACTTGGATGCGATGATCTGGCGTGATGCTAATAACACTATGCTTTAAAATCGCAAAATAGCCACTTTTATCGCTTAATTTGTATAGGAAAATCGCAGCGATAATAATCCACGCAATCGGCCACATGCCTTTTAAAAAGCCCTCTAAAAATAGAGCAAATGAGCGTGCAAGCGTAATATCGTTGTAAAAAATCGCAATCAAAGTAGCGATAAAAACTGTCAAAGCAGCAGCTAGCCAGCCTTGAAGCTTAAACCACACGAGCGAGGCGAAAAACACGATTATAGGGATAAGACAGATCCCAAAACTCAGCCAAGAAACATTTGCTTCTTGCATAAACCCTCCTTAAAAAAAATTGCCGTGCTTGAATTTTATAAAAATATTTAGTAAATTATAAAAAAATAGCAAGAATTTTTTATGAAGTGTTACGATTTTTCACACTTTTAGTAAAATTCTAGATATTTGCTAATGTTTTAGTTAAAATTTTAAAATTTTTATAAATTTTGCAAAAAACAGCAAATTTTTTGCTACAATTTTGCCAGCGTTTCTAAGTAGGGAATTTATCCGAACTAAGCGCAAATATATTTTTAAAGGACTTCTTATGAAGAAAATTATTCTTCTTGCTCTAGCTTTTGCTAGTTTCGCATTTGGTGCTGAGGGCGATGCCACAGCTACAATTCAAGCATTTTCAGTGCTTGCAGCAGGCGTTGGTCTAGGAATTGCCGCTCTTGGTGGTGCTGTTGGTATGGGTCATACAGCAGCAGCTACTATCCTAGGAACAGCTAGAAATCCAGGCCTTGGCAGCAAGCTTCTTACTACAATGTTCATTGCTCTTGCGATGATCGAGGCACAAGTTATTTATACACTTGTTATTGCGCTAATCGCACTTTACGCAAATCCATTCTTATAGGATTTTGATTAAAAGCGGCTCTTATTGCAGCACTATTGCGACTGGGGCGAGTTTAGGTGAATTATATATTCTACCTTCAGCTCGCCCCAGCCACACTAGCACCACAGCCGCTTGGGGAATTCTAGATTTTTTACTAGGAATTCTGGAATTCTCTAATTTAAAAATTTACTACTTTAGGAATTCTAGAATTCCCTAGCTTGCGATCATGGTGGAATTGGTAGACACGCTATCTTGAGGGGGTAGTGGGCTAAGCCTGTGCGAGTTCGAGTCTCGCTGATCGCACCATTTATTTTCGTAACTTTATTAGCTTTTTAAAGCCTGTTATTTCATGCTTTTTAGCATTTTTATCTTTTTTAAAATTCTAAGGTTTTGGCAAATCAAACCAAAAAATATATGCTTAAATCAGCGACATTATTTAAACAAGTTTAACTACGAAAATATAAAAAACAAAAAGAGCCAAAACGACGCTCAATTCGCTCTAAAATTAACTTGGGAACCAAATAAGGAATTAAGCAGTGAGTATGAGCGCAAGACTACATACGAACTATCAAGTTTAAAAAAGACCAAAGCCTAACACCGCTAAATCTAGATATTTAAATTTTAGATGTTTTGTTTTAAAAAGTTTTGCTAGGTTTTTACTAATCTAAGCAAATAAAAACACAACTAGCAAAACAAAAAGAGGATTAAAACACCAGAAAACTAGCCCATTTTGCCTTTTTGGCCGTTTATTTCATTTATAAAGTTATACTCTACTTTGATTTGCTTTGGCTTTGGCAGGTGCTTTGCTAAGCACTCAATCTCGGCTGTAAAATCAGCAAAAAGATAGTTTGCCAGCGAGCCTGGATTTGGATTGATTTCATTTAGATACACCTTGCCCTCGTGGTAGAAAAAATCACATCTTATAAGCGCACCATCAAAGCCACCAGCCTCATAAATGCGCCTAAATGCGTCTTTTAGCTCACTTTGTGTGCTAGCATCGATGTCTGCGCTACGCTTCCCACTCTCTCCTGAAAAGCTAAGGTATTTTTGCTCGAAGTCTAAAAATGCTGTTTTTTTAGGCTCTTCAATCATGCTAAAATGAAACTCACCTTCAGCCTTAAAGCCAGCTAGATTAAACTCTCTAATGCCCTCTATAAAAGGTTCAGCTAGCAAGGTATCATCAAACTCAAATCCCACATCGCAGGCGTATTCTAGCTCGCTAGGTTCGCGCACGATTTGCACGCCTATGCTAGAACCCAGCCTTGCTGGCTTTAAAATCGTAGGCAGGCTAAGGCCTAGTTTATCGCCTCTTTTTAGCACCTCATAAGGCAGGCTAGGCACAGCGCAAAGCTCGCAGAGTTTTTTGGTAAGAACTTTATTAAAACTCATCACAGAAGCCTCTAATCTAGGGCCGATGAAGTTAATGCCGTAGAATTCTAGAATTCCAGCTAGCTTACCATCCTCGCCGTCCATACCATGAACGAGATTGATATAGCAATCCACATCAAGCTTTTTAAAACCAGTTAGCGAGTGCTTGCCAAAGCCGCCTGTGGTAATCATCAAACGCTTGGCTTTTTTATACTT
>SAMEA3663013__coassemble_666_pt1 | contig 20116 bp, 17 predicted proteins | sample SAMEA3663013__metabat2_high_PE_026 | metagenome-assembled genome bin SAMEA3663013 (sample SAMEA3663013) | pig gut metagenome | biome: pig gut; feature: pig-associated habitat; material: faeces | place: France | collected 2012 | reverse complement strand
CCAAATCCTAGCTAGCAAACTGCTAAAAGAGAGCTAAAATATTTTATTTGCTAAGAAATTCTAGAATTCTTACTTAGGAATTCTAGAATTTATCTAGGGAATTCTAAAATTCTTACTTAGGAATTCTAGAATTCTTTGGCTTTTTTGCTTCGCATCCGCTGGCCCATGGTGCGGGGGTATTTTTAATCTAGAATTCCTATGTAAAATTCTAAGGAATTTTAGATTTTATCTAGAGAATTCTAGAATTCTTGCCAAGGAATTCTAGAATTTATATAGGGAATTCTAGAATTCCTAGTGTTAAAATCTAGAATTCCTAGGTGAAATTTTCTAGGAATTCTAGAATTTAGAGGTGAAATTTTCTCTAAATTCTAGAATTTAAAAACTAAAATAAAATCTAGAATTCCTAAAATCACACATATAAATAAAAGCCAAAAAATCAGTAAAAATCAAGCAAAGCTTAGCTATAATCGCAAGATTTTTTAAAAATAAAGGCAAAAGAAATGATTACTTTTTCGCAATTAATACTAAAACTACAAGAATACTGGCACGAACAAGGCTGTCTAATCGTCCAACCATACGATATGCCAGCTGGTGCTGGGACCTATCATCAAGCTACTTTTTTGCGCAGCCTTGGCAAAAAGCCGTGGAATGTCGCCTATGTCGCACCTAGCAGGCGTCCAACTGATGGCAGATACGGCGAAAATCCAAACCGCCTAGGTGCGTATTATCAATTTCAAGTGATAATGAAACCAAGCCCTGATAATATCCAAGAGCTGTATTTGCGCTCGCTTGAAAGGCTTGGACTTGATCTTAAAAAGCACGATATTCGCTTTGTAGAAGATAACTGGGAGAGCCCAACCCTTGGTGCGTGGGGGCTAGGCTGGGAGGTTTGGCTTGATGGCATGGAGGTTACGCAGTTTACTTACTTTCAGCAAGTTGGCGGTATAGCTTGTGATTTAATCAGCGCAGAGATCACCTACGGCACTGAGCGACTTGCGATGTATTTACAAGATAAAGACAATGTCTATGACATCATTTGGGACGATAAAGATGGCAAAATCGTAACCTACGGCGATGTTCATAAGCAAGGCGAGTATGAGTTTAGCAAATATAACTTTGAAATCGCAAATATTGATATGCTTTTTGCTCAGTTTAATAACGCAAAGGCTGAGTGTAAGGCTATATTAGAGCATGAGTTAGCCTTGCCTGCGTATGATTATTGTATGCTTGCTGCGCATACTTTTAATGTCCTTGATGCTCGTGGTGCGATATCAGCGACCCAGCGCCAAGACTACATACTTCAAATCCGTGAACTTGCCAAAGGCTGCGCGCTAGCCTACGCAAAAAGCCAAGAGAAGTAAAAAGTAAAAAGAGTGCCTTGTGAAAACAGCTGAAATTTGCACTATTTTAGATGAGATTGCACCTTTTAGTGATGCTGAGAGTTGGGACAACTGCGGAATTCTAGTTGACAATAAAGACTTTGATAGCATCACTCTCACACTTGATTTAGACGAGAAAATTCTAGAATCTAGCGAGAATAACACGCTTTTTATCACTCATCATCCGCTGATTTTTAAAGGTTTAAAATCACTTAGTAGCACAAAGTTTCCAAGCTCGCTGATTTTTGAACTAGTAAAGAAAAACTGCTCGCTAATAGCCATGCATACAAACTACGATAAACACGCTCTAAATGACTTTGTGCTAAGTGAAGTTCTAGGCATAAAAGAGTATGAAAAAAATGGCTTTATCTGTGAGTTTATTTGGAATTCTAGCTTTGATGAGCTAGCAAAAAAGGTTAAAAATGCCTTTGAAATAAAGCATTTGCGAGTGGTAAAATCTAGCGAAAATGTAGAAAAAGTAGCCTTTTGTACAGGCTCAGGGGCTGATCTTATAGGCTCTTTTGAAGCTGATTGCTTTTTAACAGGCGATTTGAAATATCACACCGCCTTTGAAGCAAGGCACGATAAACTTAGCCTAATAGACATAGAACACTACGCAAGTGAGAAATATTTCGCACAAAGTTTAGAAAAAGCCTTGAAAAAATACGGAATTTCTGCTAAAATCGCAAATTCTTTAAACCCATTTAGCTATATGTAAAAGGACAAAAAATGAACTCAAGCTTAGAGCAGTTAGTAAATCTTAGCAAACTTGATACGCAAATCGACAGCTACAACCCAAAAATAGAAGCAATAAACGCAAAACTAGAAGCCAAAAAAGGCTCAATAAATGCACTTATAGAAAAAAAACACGAAATTGAAAGTTCGATTACTCGCTTAGAAGCACTAATAAGCGACACAAATCGCCAAATAGCAGAACAAGGCGAGAAAATGAAAAAAATCTCAGCTCGCTCAAGTTCGCTAAAAAAAGAAAAAGAAATAGAAGCTACTCAAACAGAAGAAACTCTAGGCAAAGAGCAGTTAGAGAGCCTAAATGAAGACATCGAGCGCAATGAAAAAGCAGTAGAGGTAAAAAAGGCCGACCTTAAAGAGCTTGATGAGAAAATAAATGAAGCTAATGCCCAGCTAAAAGAGCTTGAAAATGAGACTGCTAGTAGCCTAAAAGAAATCGAAGATAGTAAAAAAGAGCTATATAAACAAAAAGATGCCTTGCTAGCAAAAATAAATCAAAAAGTGCTTGAGTTCTACGAAAAAATCCGCAAATGGGCAAAAAACACAGCTGTGGTGCCTATGAAAAAGCAAGCTTGCTATGGTTGTTTTATGCGTGTAAATGACAAGACCTTTAGCGAAGTGGTGCATAGCGAGAGCATAACTACTTGTCCGCATTGTGGTCGCATACTATATAGCGAGATAAACGAGGGAGAAATAATAACCGAACCAGTAGTAGCCAAAAAGACAGCTGCTAAAAAAACCACTACAAAGACAGCTGCTAAAAAAACTACTAAAAAAACCGCTGATGAGAGCGTAGAAGAGTAGAGCGTGTATAACGCTATTTGCGCTTTTTTGCTAGTGCTTGCAAGCCCTTTTTTGCTAGCACTTAGTTTTGGGCGCAAATATAAAGTTTTGCTTAGTGATGAGCTAGGGAATTCTAGAATTCCTAGCAAGAATTCTAAAATTCCCAGCAAGAATTCTAGAATTCCTAGTAAAAATCATCCAAAAAACAGCATTTTAGCTAGATTTTTTTTGTTAAACAATCCTGCATTAAAGCCTTGTGATTTTCATTTTCATGCTTGTTCGCTTGGCGAGGTATCTACGATAGAACCCTTTGTAAAAGCACTACAAAAAGAAGCTAAAAACGTGCGAATTACAGTTTGCACAGCGACAGGATACGCTAGGGCAAGAGAATTTTGCGATGAAGTGGCGTTTTTGCCTTTTGAGTGTTTTTTGCCTTTTTGGCTAAAAGAGTGTAAGACACTCGTGGTTTTTGAAGCAGAGCTGTGGCTAAATCTCTTTGCTTGCGCCAAAAAACAAGGCGCAAAAGTAATTTTGCTAAATGCTAGACTTAGCCAAAGTTCGCTGCCAAAATACCGTAGATTTCTAAGGTATTATAAAACGCTTTTTAGCTATTGTGATTTGGTGCTAGCCCAAAGCGAAAGCGATGCTAAAAGGCTAGAAGCTATAGGCGCAAAAAATATAAAAGTGCTAGGAAATGTAAAATCAGCCTTGCTACCTCGCCCTAGCAAAAAACTTAGCTCAAATTACGAGCATATCATCGTTTTAGCTAGTTCACACGAGGGAGAAGAAAAAGGAATTCTAGAATTCCTAAGGCTAAAAAAAGGCGAGCAGCTCATCATCGCCCCACGACATCCGCAAAGATTTAGCGCAGTTTGCGAGCTGGTGCGTGGCTGGGCAGAGCAAAATAATTATAGCTCCCAGTGCTTTTCAAAAAACGCTGATTTAAAGGCGCAAGTTGTGGTGATGGACTCTCTTGGTGAGCTAATAAATATCTATGCTATCGCTGATGTTGTGATTTTAGCAGGTTCATTTAGCGCAGGTATCGGCGGACACAATCCCTTTGAGCCAGCGAGTTTTAATTGTGGTATAATCTCAGGTGCGTTTTTTCATAACCAAAAAGTGCTTTATAGCAAAGTCAAAGGCATCAAAATTGCTAGTGATTTTAGGGCGGCAGCTCTTTTAGCGCATGAAAAGTTTAGCTCGCAAATCACGCAAAGTTGCGATTTTAATGATATTTTAGAACAAATAAAAGGATAAAAATGCTACAAGCTTATAAAATCTTAGCCAAGCAAGAAGGCATCTCAAACAATGAAGCAAAGGCTTTAATCGATGCTGGCGTAGTAAGCGCAAAGGGCGAAAAAATCGTCATCGCTAGGGCTTTGATGAGCGAGAAAACTGAGTTTAAGCTAATGCGAATTGAAAAACCAAAGATAATTTATGAAGATGACGATATAATCGCTCTAAATAAACCAGCCTTCGCTGTGAGCGAGAAAATCGCAGAAAATCTAGCAAAAAATGATAAAAATATCACGCTTTTAAACCGCCTTGATAAAGAGACAAGCGGCGTGCTGATGCTGGCTAAAAATGAAGAGTTTAGAGCTAAGGCGGTTTCTGCGTTTAAGGCGCGCAGGGTTAAAAAGACTTATTATGCTATTTTGGTGGGAATTTTGGCTGAGGATTTGGATATTGATTTGCCGCTTTCTACTATAAAAACCAAGAGTGGGGCGTTTAGTAAAATCGATCTAAAAAACGGCAAAACAGCCATCACTCACGCCCAGCCCATACTTTGCGAGGGCAAAAAAACCCTAGCAAAAATCGAGATTGAAACTGGTAGAACTCATCAAATAAGAGTTCACCTAGCCCACGCAGGATACGGCGTGTATGGAGATAGCAAATACGCTAAAAGCACGGCAAAAAGAGTGTTTTTACACTCTTATGAGACTGAGATTTTGGGGCTTAAATTTCGCGCAGCACTTACAAAAGATTTTGGGACTATTTTTGAGCTGCCAAGCGAACTAACACGCTAAAAAACATAAAAAGCTAAATTTAAAATAAAGCTTTTTATGTTTTATTATCGCTTGAATTCATTTAATTCTCTAAGCCAAAATTTGCTAAAATCTGCCATCAAAATTCCCAAAAAGAGCAAAAATGACAAAAATAAATCGCTATAAAACTAGACAAATAAATGTAGGTGGTGTAAAAATCGGAGGCGATGCTAAAATCAGCGTCCAAAGCATGACTTTTAGCAAAACCAGAGAGATAGAAGCAACGCTAGAGCAGATTAACAGGCTGTATTTTGCTGGTGCTGATCTTGTGCGCTGCGCTGTTTTTAACAAAGAAGACATTGAAGGGCTAAGGCAGATAAAAAAGCAAAGCCCACTGCCAATTGTTGCTGATATTCACTTTAACTTCACTTATGCAGTAGAGGTGGCAAAGTTTGTAGATGCTGTGCGAATAAATCCTGGAAATATCGGCGGAAAAGACCATATAAAAGCCGTGGTGGATGCTTGCGGCGCAAGAAATCTGCCTATACGCATAGGCGTAAACTCTGGCAGTCTAGAAGCGCAGTTTGAAAAGGCTCACGGCCGCACGCCAAAGGCTATGGTTGAAAGTGCGCTATATAATATCAGCTTGCTTGAAGAGTTTGGCTTTAAAGACATCGCAATTAGTCTAAAAGCTAGCGATGTGCCTACTACAATGGCTGCATATAGAGCTCTTAGACCGCTGTGCGAGTATCCTTTTCATCTAGGTGTAACTGAGGCTGGCACTAGCTTTCATGCTAGTATAAAAAGCGCAATGGCACTTGGCGGACTGCTGCTTGAGGGCATCGGCGATACAATGAGAGTAAGCATTACTGGCGAGCTAGAAGAAGAGATAAAGGTAGCAAAGGCGATTTTACAAGACAGCGGCGTGCAACCAAGTGGTGTAAATATCATCTCATGTCCTACTTGCGGCAGGCTTCAAAGCGACCTAGTAGCAGCGATAAAGCAGGTTGAAGCAGCCTGCGCAGGCATTACAAAGCCTCTAAATATAAGCGTTATGGGTTGCATTGTAAATGCTCTTGGCGAGGCAAAGGGGGCTGATTTAGCAATCGCCTTTGGCAAGGGAAATGGTACGATAATTAAGCATGGAGAGGTCATCGCTAGGCTAAAAGAAGATGAGCTTGTGCCACGCTTTTTAGCCGAGCTAAAAGCGATAAGTGGCGAGTAGGGCGAGCTTTTGAGCGCTAAATCTAGAATTTCTAATCTAGAATTCTAATCTAGAATTCCTGATCTAGAATTCCTAGAAAATCTCTATAAATCTAGAATTCCTAAATCTAGAATTCCTGATCTAGAATTCCTAGAAAATCTCTACAAATCTAGAATTCCTAAATCTAAAATTCCTAAAAAACATAGGAATTCTAGATTTTTTTAAGTTTTTAAAGGGCAGAAAATGAACGAGACTTTATATTCACTAGATTTTGAATCATCAGTTTTGGGTGCGATTTTGTTTAATCCTTTGGTGCTTGCTGATGTGGCTGAGATTATTAACAAGGATGATTTTTACTCAAGAGATAATTCACAAATCTTTAAGGCGATGAGCGATCTGGCTAGCAAAGGCGAGCCGATCGATGATAAGTTTATCACAAAAGAACTAGGCGTAGGAGTGGCGCAAAATGCTCTAAATGACGCTCTTTCAAGCTCTGGTGTGATCGATGTTATCAAGTACGCAAGGCATCTAAAAGAGCTAGCCGCCAAGCGCAGACTGCTAGCAGTGGCTCAAAGCGTGCCACAAATCATCAGCGAAAAGCCGCTAAATGACGCACTAGACGAGCTTAGCGCAAAACTATATGCAATTAGCGGTGGAGAGAAAAACACTAGTTGCAAAACAGCCCTAGAAGCAGCCACTTTAGCAGCAGCTGAGATTTTACGCAGGAAGGATGAGGGCACTGGACTGCTTGGCATCAGCACTGGTTTTGGTGAGCTAGACCGCTACACAAATGGGCTAAAAAAGGGAGATTTTGTCATCATTGCCGCTCGCCCTGGTATGGGAAAGACGACTTTTGCTTTAAATATAGTAGAAAAAGTGCTTGATAATGGCATAGGCGCTGTGTTTTTCAGCCTTGAGATGCCTAGCGAACAGCTGATGTTTAGGATGTTTAGCTCGCTAACAAGCGTAGAGTTTGGCAAAATTCTAAAAGGCGTGAGCCTAAGCGATGAGGATATAGAGGGCATTCAAGACACTTGTGAAAAGATAGGAAGCTATGATTTTTACATCTACGATAGTGGCGATGTAACCGTCCACAAAGTCCGCACAGAACTGCGCAAGCTAAAAGAGAAAAATCCAAATATAGGGCTTTGCGTGATTGATTATATTGGTCTTATGACAAACTCTAGCAATTTTGCCGAACGCCACCTTCAAATCGCTGAAATCTCACGCCAGCTAAAACTGCTTGCCCGTGAGCTTGAAATACCGATAATTGCACTCTCACAGCTAAACCGCAGTTTAGAAAGCCGCGCAAACAAACGCCCGCAGCTAAGCGATCTAAGAGAATCAGGCGCAATCGAACAAGATGCTGATATGATACTTTTTGTCTACCGCAGCGACTACTACAAAGAACAAGAAGCCAAAGAACAAGAAGCCAAAGGCGCAAGCGAGGGCAAGGCAGTAGACGCTGGCTTTCGCGCACAAAGCGTAGAGGACGCTGAGATAATCATCGGCAAAAACCGCAATGGACCTACAGGGTCTATAAAAATGCGCTTTGATAAAAACTACAGCCGCTTTGTAGGCATAGAGTATGAACCAAGTAACGACGCCCAGGTCATCGAACTAAGCGATGAGAGCTAAAAATATCTACAAACAATCGCCAAAAGAATAGGGCGGTTTATTTTTTAGCTAGGGAATTCTAGAATTCCCTAGCCTTTTTTATTTCACATTTTTATTTTACTTTTTTGGGATTATGGGGTATTTTTTATCTCTTTATTTTTAAGTCAAATATCCAAAATCATACAAATAATTCTGCGTTAAATATAACATAAAATAATACATAAAATAAGAGTTAAATTTTTAGCTAAATTATACTTTTTATTTTGCGGTTAAGTCTCATCGCTCAAAAGGTAAAATAAGCAAAAGATGAAATAATAAGCTTTCTAAGATATAGTAGCAGGGGAAAAGGTGGATATTTGTAAAAGTTTGAAAATTATAGTTTTCAATACAAAATATAAAATACATCTAGCATTTTACCTTTTATATGATGAATTTTACGAACTTTTGCTCATATTTTATTTAGTAGCAAAATTATAACTTTTTAGCACAAAGTTAAGTTTTTGGTTTTCAAGAAATTCTAGAATTCCTTAATCTAAAATTCCTTGAAATTCTAGAATTCCCAAAAAACTAAAATTCTTTAAACTAGAATTCTTATATCAAATTCCCTAGGAATTCTAGATTTTTTAGAAAAGTTACGCTAGGAATTCTAGAATTCCCTAAACTAAAATTTCTTCTAGAATTAGATATAAAAACTACTTTTGAGTGTGATTTTAAAGATTTTGTAGATAAAAGAATAAAAAATCTAGGGAATTCTAGAATTGCCTAGATTATGTCAGCTTACATAGTTTTTTAAAGAAGCTAATTATAACCTGAATTTATATTTTTTTTGAGATTTTTTGATAATAAAAAAGAATAGTAGAATTCTAGAATTCCCTTAGGAATTCTAGTGCTTTTGAACAAACTCTAAAAGCTTAGTAAGTAAAGCCAAAATCAGCTCTAATGCTCTCTAGCCATTTATCAGTGCGAGCTTTCCAGTCAGCATCTGCTTTTACATCTAGGACAAGCCCAACGAACTTACCGTTTATAAAAGCAAGGCTGTTTTTGTAAGCATAGCCGCCATCATCGTATGCGCCAACTAGTTTTGCGCCACGGATATGTGGCAAGAACTCCACTAGTCCATCGCAAAATGTCTCTGCGTGATTTGCGATGCCGCCAAGGCCAACAAGCGCTAGTGTTTTGCCGCTAAAATCAGCTGCTTTTACTACATCAAGTTTGTTTTGGAAATCTTCTTGAAGCTCGCCTTTTTTGTGTGTGCTGGCTACGAAAATTAGCTTTTCGTGGCTAGCGATGAAGTTTTCTGTAAGCTCAGTTGCGTTGATGATATCAGCGCCAGTTTTGCTAGCGATGTAATCAGCTGCGTATTTTGCTGCGCCAGCAGTTTCGTTTCTGCCAAAGTGGCTGCCAAAAACTATACCGATTTGTGCCATTTTTTATCCTTTTTTGTGAAATATGGCTGTAATTTTAACTAAATGAGATAAACAAAGTTTTAATTACGCAAAATTTGCGCCAGGAATTCTAGATTAGGAATTCTAGATTTGTAGAGATTTTCTAGGAATTCTAGATTAGAATTTCTAGAATTCCCTAAACTTGCGCCCTAGCCTGCGCCGCAGTTGTTATGTCTTCTTCAAGCTCGTAAAATCTAAAAGTCGCTCCGTGCTGAATGCTGCCATCAAGGATATCGCCGCCTTGGCGGTTTTTGTAGTCGATATTTGCGACCTCAAAGCCATCTAGCGTGGCACAAAAATCAATTAGCCTTTGTGGCGGCGTGCTCATCTTGGTAAAAAGAAAGCACCAGCCCTGCCCGCCGTGCCGCCCCACTCTGCCACGCAGCTGATGAAGGTTAGCAAGACCAAGTCGCTCAGCACCGACTACTACAATGGTGCTAAGGCGCGGCAGAGAAATCCCTACCTCAATAATCGTGGTTGAGAGTAAAATATTGCCGTTTTGGGCAAAATTCGCTACAATATTTTCTTTTTCCTTATCCTTGCCGTGCGTGGCATAAACGCCCTCAAAACGAGAAAACCAAAAACTTTTGGCTTCTTCAAGGCTGGTGTAGTTGCTGCGCTCATTTGATGCGACTAGCGGATAGACGATGATGGTTTGTTTGCCCTGCTCTATTTGCGTACGGATATGCTCTAAAAGTGCGCTAAAATCAGCGTTTTTGATGATTTTTGTCAAAATCTGCTTTTCAAAAGGCATTTGCTTTAAAAACGAGTAGCTAACAAAACGCGAGTTAATAAGCGCAAGAGTCCGTGGGATAGGCGTGGCGCTAAATTGTAAAAAATGCGCGCGAGCGTTTGCGCTGTGATTTTGTGACAAAATCTGCTCGCCCTCTTGCTCGCCCTCTTGCTCGTCGTTGTGCTCATCGTTTTGCTTAGGAATTCTAGAATTTCTAGCAAGGCTTCCCTTTTCATCCTCGCCTTGCGAGCTTAGAAGCTCAATTTTATGGCGTTGGGCAGAGCCAAAGCGGTGTTGTTCGTCTATCATTATAACAGCGCATTTTGGCAGTTTTTGATACAATAACACATGCGTGCCGATGATAAGCGTGGCGTTAGAAAAATCTATTTTTTTATCCCCACTTTGGACTAACAAAATAGAAAAATCACTTGGTAGCAGCCTTTTTGCCTCGGTGTGGAGTTGCTGCGCTAAAATGCTAGTTGGAGCCATGATAATGCTCTTTTTTGGTGCAACAAGTAGCGCAGTAGCAAACATCACAAGGCTTTTGCCGCTGCCTACATCTCCCATTATCACACGACGCTTGGCTTGGTCGCTTTTTAGATCATTTTTGATATCATCTATAGCTTTTAGCTGGTCGCCAGTTGGCACAAAAGGCAGGCTTTTTAGCCACTGGCTGATGTCATTTGGGCTGATTTTTTGCGCTGAGAAAATTGTCTTTTTAGAACTTAGTTTGCGGATATGATTGTAGATTTCAGTAAATTTTAAGATATTTAAAACTTCTTTATTATTTGGTAAATTATCAAGCAATTCTTTTGCGTTTTTATCATTTGCGTTTAGGGCTAAAAGTGTGTTTATTTCATTATCATTGAGCCCACAAAGTGCTAGATTTTTAGCATTTAAATACTTTGCTTTTAGCTCTAGAATTCTCTCATCTTTTAAGCCAAGCTTAAAATAAGCTTTAATTCCACTTAGCTCTTTTAGAATTTTTGGGTTTTGAAGGCTAAAAAAACCGCCGTATTCGCCAAGCTTGCCATGTAAAATCAGCTCTTTTCCACTTTTAAACGCACCGTAGTGCCACCTGCTAGCATTAAAAATAGCGATTTTTATATAAGCATTCCAAAGTGGAGCAAAAGCTGTGATTTGCAGTGTTCTAGCTGCTGTGTGCTGGCTTTGAATATTTACAGCTACATTGCACATTTGCCCTACTCTAGGCTCATCAGTGCAGCTAAAATCCTCAAAACCAACAGGCAAAAGCAAGGCTAAATCAAGCAAGCTAGATACGCCCACAAGGCGCAAATCACTGCTATCAGCTGCCTCAAAGCTAGCCATGAATCACCGCAAAAGAAAGCGAGCAAATCTCAGTATGAGCCAAGATAAAGGCGTTTAGCTCTTTTAGCGAGAGTGCTTTTATGCTCTCCAAATCCCTATCTATATGACCTAGCTCGTAGCCCATGTAATGCTCATACTGAGCTATGCTAAGACGCTTAAATAGCGTCTCTTTTGCTAGAGCCTCACTGCCTAGCAAGAAGTTTTTTGCGCTCTCTAGCTCAGCTTTTTTGATTCCCTGGCTAGTAAAATCAAAAAATATCTTTTTTACTAGCTTTATAGCTTCGTCTTTGTTTTCGTTTTTGGTCTGTAAATAGCCAAAAACTCCGCTTTTATAAAGGCTAAAAGTATTTTTAGCATAAGCACTATATGCTAGCCCTCGTTTTACACGGATTTCTTCCATAAGCCTAGAGCCAAAGCCACTTGAGCCTAGGATAAAGGTAGCCACCTTAGCTTTATAGTGCTCATTATCAGCCACATGAAAAGGCGCAGCAAAATAGATATATGCTTGCTCGCTTGGCATTTTTAGCTCTTTGTGAAGATTGCTTTGGATATAAGAATTCTCAAAGTGTTTTTGCTCGCCACGATTAGCAAAATCTAGTTTTAGCTCTTCAATTTTTGCGTTTCCGCCAAGGACGATAAAGAGATTTTCTAAAATTAAGTTTTCTTTAAAAAAGCTCACAACATCGCTTAGCTCAATCTTTGCTAAACTTTCTTCATCGCCGCGCTTAGAAAAACCAAAAGGATGATTTTCAAAAATTAGCTTATTTAGCATGAGTTTTGCTTGATGGTCTAAGTTGCTTTTACTTGCGCTGATATAGCCAAGAGTCTTTGTCTTTACAAGCTCAAAACACTCAGGCTCAAACTTTGGAGCCGATAAAAGCTCATTTAACATATTTAAAGCATATGCAAAATGCTCTTTAAGACACAAAAGCGAAATGTTAAAGCTCTCAGTCCCTGTTTGGACTGAAAGTTCAATGCCTTTTATCTCAAGCTTTTTATAAAAATCAGCATCGCCTTTTGCGCCCTCTTCTAGCACTCTTGCTAGCAAATACGCAGTCCCTGGGATTTTACACGCTATTTTACCTGCGTTTTTAAAAACAAGACGCAGGCTAACAAGTCCTAAGCTCTCATCAAGCTCATAAACAAGCGGAACTTTATATCCGCAAATCTCTGTGCTAAGTAATTTCATTAGTCCTCTAGCTCAGCGTGGAATTTATCCTCATTAAAGCTCTTGCCAAGATATTTACAAATCTCTACCGCATCGCGTTTTGCGTTGCCTAGACAGCTTGTAGCACCTGGGCTTGGAGTCATGTTAAAGATCGCGCCTGGACATTCGTTTATACTAGCCTCGCCAAGAAGTAGTTTTTTCTGGATTTTATCTACTACTTGAGGGCGAACGCCACCAAAGCCACTAGCGTATCTTAACTCATCTGGTTGTATACTAGGCACTATTTTGCGAACATCTTTTATAAAGGTGCTTTTGTTAATAAGTGGAATTTCAAACAAGAAATTTCGCAAGATATAGTTGCGGATATCGCTGTCTTTTAGTAGGTCAAATCCAGCTGAGATAACCTTTGAATCTAAGCGCAAGGTCTTAAAAAACTCCAAAAATGTAACCACATGTCCGTGATAACGCTCAAGCTGAGGGATAACAAGCGCTGTTGGACCAAAGCGAGTACACCAACCCTCAGCCAAATCTGGATCTCCATGAAGTGCGGCAAATGGTAGTTTTGGATTTTGAACCATATAAACTTTACCATTTAGCAGTTTTTGCTTTGTCATATAAAAACTTCCAGCTACTGGAAAGCATGATTTTTCTAGACCATAGCCCATTTGATGAGCAAGGTAAAGTGAGTGCGCACCAGCATCTACTAGCACAAAATCAGCACTTATGCTAAGGTTATTTTTGGTTGTTATATAAAACTTTCCGCCTACATTTGCGATTTTTGTTACTTGGCTGTTTAGATACACATCGCAGGTTTTGCCCTCTTGCGCTTTTGCGTTATTCGCAAAACTGTTTGAAAACGCACCATAATCAACCGTAGTGTATTGACCACCTCTTGAGCCCATACCTACTACATTTTCTGGGCGTTCTTTGCCATCTCTTTCAAAGATGATTTTTGGCTCGATTTGCTTTAGCGTTTCTTTATCAAAGAATTCTAGATAAGGATAAAGAGTTTTGAACTCTTCATATCTAGCTTTGATTTTTTCACATTCTTCATCACCTACGCCTATTGCCATTTTTTGACCAGCGAACATGTGTTTTTCATTTAGACCGTGTTGAAGGCCGTATTTTGAAATCATATTTGCTTTTTTACTTACTACTGCTGCTTTCTCGTAAGTGTAGTTTGTCTCTATATCACCACAGTGGATGGTTTGAGAGTTTGCGGTGCATTTTGAGTTTAGGGTTGAGAGACCCTCGTATTTCTCCACTATCGCAACAGACTTGATATCTGTGTAGCGTGCGAGCACATATGCTGCTGCTGAGCCACTGATACCGCCACCTATGATGACGACTTCGTAATGATTTTCTTTCATTTTTTCCCCTTTTTTAAGTTTAATTTTTTTTAAAAAATTCCATAAGAATCCAAAAATTCCTATGGAATTTTTTAAGCTTTTAATCAATTTTAAATTAAATTCATTTAACTACTATTAAATAAGCCTAGGAATTCTAGAATTCCTTGCTAGAAATTCTAAAATTCCTAGCTATTGCTTTGTTCTGCTTGTTTGCTTTGCTCTGCTACGCCAGCAGCGAAGCTTGCTACGGTTTTATCCCACATTAGTTTGTATTTGCGCTTCATAAACTCCACTTCATCTTGGGCGATTTTTAGCTGATTATTTAGTGTTTCTACTGTTTTTCTATCCTCATCGTAAAGCTCTTGCATTGAGTAAAGTGCTTCTTTTAGAAATTTATTTTCACTTTTTAGAGCTTCAAGCGTTTCATCCTTGGCATCTAGGACTTTTTCATGTAGGTTTAGTATCGTGCCTATCGTTTTTTCTATAAAGCTCGCACCGGCTAAAATAGAGTTATTTTGTTCTGGAGCTTTTTCTACACTAGTGCTTTTTGCTCCACTTGCTATGATGCTATTTTCATCAGCTTCTATGTAGATTTTACCATCTTCTTCTTTGCTGATTAAAGCCCCACGAGCGAGCATCTCATCTACAGTTTGGCGGTTTAGATGAACCAGCTTGCAAAACTCGCTGATTTCAAGGTAAGTTTTCACGCTTTTTCCTTTATTAGAACTTCAATTTTTTTGCTATCTTCTATTAAAGCTTCGCTTTGTTTTGCTCTATCATCTGCTAGTTTTGAGGCGATACTTTCGTTATTTAGTGCTAGGATTTGCAAGGCTAGATAGGCTGCGTTTTTTGCCCCTGCTTTGCCGATGGCTACTGTGGCTACTGGAATTCCACCTGGCATTTGCACAGTTGAGTACAGCGCGTCTATTCCATCAATCGCACTTCCTGGCATAGGCACACCGATAACTGGCTTTGTAGTCATCGCTGCTACTGCGCCTGCTAAGTGTGCTGCCATACCAGCCATACAGATAAAGATTTGTGCTCCACGCTCGCTAGCGTCTTTTACATACTCGTGTGTGCGCTCTGGACTGCGGTGGGCTGAGCTGATGATTAGCTCAAAAGGTACATCAAAGTTACTTAGAATTTTAGAGCATTCATTTGCGATTTCATAGTCGCTTTTTGAGCCGATTATTATGCTTACAAACTTCATTTTTCATCCTTATTTTCAGTTTTTGAGCGTAAAAAGCTAAAAGGCGGAATTCCAGCAGGCAAGCAAATATCATTTACATTGCCACTATGAACGCTTTCAAAAGCCTTGCCAGTAGGGCTGATTAGCTTTTTAAACTCTACAAAAGTTTTACCTTCTTTTTGATAAACTCGCCCTATTTCATCCTCGCCTAGGCTGATTTTTTCATTTGCTGGGCTTAGTAGCTCGTAGGCTTTATTTTTAAAAACCTGCCCTTTGGCTTTAAAAGTCTTGCCATCTTCACTAAAAGCATCCACCTGCGCTGAACCTTCGCTAATGCTAGTTTGTAGGTTTTGTGAGTCACTTTTTTCAAAAGGTCGTGAAATCAAGTAACCATCGCTAAAACCACGATTTTTTAGTGTATTTAGCTCATCAGCGTAGATTTTAGGATCAAAGCATCCTGCCACAGCATCATCAATAGCCCTGCGATACGCCCCGGCTGTGCAAGCAGCGTAATACTCGCTTTTTGTGCGACCTTCGATTTTTAGGCTATCAACGGCGCCACTTTCTATTATTTTAGCGATGTGGGCTGAGAGATTTAGATCTTTTGAGTTAAAAATATGCGTGCCATTCTCATCTTCTTCAAGGCGAAATAAAGTATCGTTATTTTCACCTTTTGCATAAAGTTCGTATTTAAAGCGGCAATCGTTAGCACAAGCCCCACGGTTTGAGCTTCTGCCCATTTGAACAGCGCTTATCAAACAGCGACCGCTGTAAGCAAAGCACATAGAGCCGTGGATAAAAATCTCTATTTCAAGCTCTGGAATTCTCTCTTTTATATTTATCACATCTTTTAGGCTCATCTCGCGAGCTGCTACTATGCGAGTAGCACCTAGGTCGTGATAGAACTTGGCGTCCAAATAATTCATTATATTTGCTTGCGTTGAGAGATGTATATCTACATGTGGGGCTAGTTCGCGCGCTATACTCATAACTCCAGGGGTTGCTATGATAAAGCCATCAGGGTTTAGCTCTCCCATGGCTTTTATATGTCGTTTTAGAGGTTCAATTTGTCCGTTAAATGGAAAACCATTTACAGTAGCGTAGAATTTTTTGCCCATTTTGTGTGTGTATTCAATACCCTCAGCAAAGCTATCCATGTCAAATTCTTTGCCCGATCTAGCACGTAGTGAAAAGCTGCCCACACTAGCATAAACAGCATCTGCGCCGTATGCTAGAGCAATTTTAAGTTTAGTTAGGTTGCCTGCTGGACTTAGTAATTCTGGTTTTCTCATTTTAAATTTTTTTCATAAATTAGATTAAAAATTTTGTGTTAAAACTTAAAAAACACTTTTTAGCTAAGTATGGTGCGTTAGATGTGCTAAAAGCTCACAAACACGAGCGCAGGCGCACTGATGGTGCGTCAAGCGAAGCAAGAAGTGAGATTTTAGCGCAGATAGCGTGCCAGACAAAGCTAAAAATTATTTTTTGCCTAGTGAGTTGATTAGTGCTTCTATATCATCATCACTCATCAGATTATCTGTTCTATCGCCCTCTAAGTGAACAGCACTTGGAGCTCTAGATTTATCATCTATATTGCTCTCAAATAAGCTATTCATATATTTAGAAAGAGCACGCATTACATTTATAACACGCTCTATTTTTTGGCGGTGGATATCTTGGTATTGCATCATATCCATGATATTCATTATATCATTTTGCCCATCTTGTAGCTTTGTTTCTATGCTCTCTAATGCCTCTAAGGCACTTTGGCATTTGTCTTTTTGCTCGGCAAAACTTGGGATATGAGAAAACTTCGCGCTAAGTTTTTCAAATATTTCTATATTTGAGTTTAGCACATCTTTGATACCAGTAGCCTCTTCCTCACCGTCCATTAGCAAGTTGTTAATAGAATCAAGCATGTCAAGTACTTGAGTGGCTTTTTCTTCGCTATCACGGGTTACATCGTCAAGCTGCTGAACCATTTTGTGATCAGCTGATGGTGGCGGTGGTGGCCATTGCTTTTGTGCATCTACTCTATAGTCTTTTGGAAAGCCATCTTCATCTAGTTCTTCACTAGCACTAAAAGCTGGCTTTTTTTGCTCAGGCGCATCCGTAGTAGCACCATCAGCTTCTGGCATATCATCAGCTTCTGCCATCAGTGCATCTAGTTCTTCTTGTGTCATTGTTTGCCTTCAAATTTTAAAAATCTGCGCATTTTAGCGAAATTTAGCATAAATAAAGCTTTAAAACTAAAATTTATTTTTAAAAATTCTCAAAATATTTTGCTATATCTTTAGATTTTTTGCTTAGAGCTAGCATTAGCAAAACTTTTGCCTTAGCTGGGCTTAGATGATTTGCGTTTATAAAGCCATATTTTTTGTCATTTACTTCTTTTGAAGTGATTTTTGACATAGCCACCCTAGAGCTACGAACTACTGGGATTTTAAGCTTAGAAAAAAACTTTATTGCATTTTTTGGTAGAGTTCCTGAGCCCATGCCAGCAAGCACCACGCCTTTAAGGCTTTTTAGATCATAAAGACTAGGATAAAACTGCCCATCAGCGTATATCACAGCTACTTTTGGCAAGGATTTTGGCAAAGAAAAGGGCTTAAAATCTAGAATTCCTATATCAAAAGCCAAACTTTGGCAAAATGCATCCTTGCCCCAGCTTTTAAACTTTATTAGCTTTTTAGGCTCTAAAAGCTCGCCATTCATTGCTACTCTCACGCTTTTTATATCGCTTTTTAAAGCAGATTTTAAAGCGAATTCTAAATTAGCTGTTCCATCGTAGTTTTTATCATTTGGCGGATACATCGAAGCTGTTAAAATCACGCCTATTTTAATCTCTTTTAAAAGGCTTAGAAAAAAAGCACTCTCTTCTAGCGTGTCGCTACCATGAGTGATGATGATAAAATCATACTTTTTGCTAGCTTTTATCGCCTCTTTGCCAAGACGAAGTAAATGCGCATTATCCATATCTTGTGAGCCTATGCTAAAAGGCGTGATAATATCCAAGCTAAAATCAGCAAAAACAAAATGATCTTTTTTGCTTTTTTTAGTATCAGGCTTAAACTGCTCTAAAATAGAGCCAAAAACATCTAAAAATCCAAGCCCGCCAGCCTCATAGCCGTTTTTATCGCCGTTTTTATCGTCTTTTTCACAGCTGTTTTCACAGCCCCTAGCTAAAATAGTGCCACCTGTATTTAAAATACATATTTTTTTACGCATTATTTTGCTCATTATTTTTAGAATTTTCATTAGAGTTTTGCGCTAAAAGCTCTGCTCTTTCTACATTATCACCTAGAACTATTTCATCTTCATCATCGAACTTAGTAGTATCTAGCTCTTTTGTAGTTTTTGCGCCAAGGAATTTTAGATCATTTACTCTTTTACTAAGGTTTCCTTTTCCCTCATTTAGCACAGATTTTGCCTCGTCAAAATGCTTAGAAATACCTGCTATATCACGACCAATAGTTTCAAATTTGTTTATAAAAGTAAAGAGCTTGTCATATATCCCGCCAGCTGCTTCAAAGATTTTTTTGGTATTTGCATCTATTTTTAGATTTTGCCAGCACATATAGACGGTGCGAAGTGCCATAAGTAAGGTTAGTGGCGTGGTTAAAAATATACCTTTTTCATAGGCATATTGATATAGTTTTTCATCGCCGCCAAGCCCTGCGTAGAGCATATTTTCATTTGGGATAAACATAAATACATACTCATAAGCCTGATTATATTTTTGATAATCTTTTGAGCTAAGATTATCAATGTGCGAGCGCAGATCTTTTACCAGCTCTTTTTGAGCCGATTTTGCACTCTCATCATCGCTTGCATTAGCGAATTCTAGATAGTGAACTAGTGAGCATTTAGCATCAATTACTACTTTTTTACCATTGCCAAAGTCCACCACCGCATCAAGATAGCGTCTATTTCCCTCGCTATCATCAAATAGCACTTGTTTTTGATAGTTTTGATTTAGCACTAGGCCACTGTTTTCTAGCACCAGATCTAGCTGAGACTCACCCCAATTTCCTGCGATTTTTTTATTTCCTTTTAGTGCCGTGGCTAGCTCGTTTGCTTGCTTGCCAAGCTCACTACTCATAGCACGCAAACCCTCAAAGTTTTCTCTAAAGCTCGTAGTAAGCTTTAGATTTTCGCTCATATACTTTGCTATTTCATCACGCAAAGGCTTTATTTGCCCCTCTAGTGCTTTGCTTACAAGCTCGTTTGAGCTTTTTGTGATTTTTTCATTATTTATGTTTAAAAGCTCTGCTTTTGCAGTATCAACCGTGCTTTTAAAGTGTTTTTCTAAACGCTCATTTAGCTCGCTAAGTTCTTTTTTGTGTCTTTCTTCTGCGTTAGCAGACACGCTTCTTTCATGCTCTAGCTCTACTTTTAAAGCGATATTTTGATGCTCAAAAAACTCTTTTTCCTTGCGAAGCTTTTTTTTCTTGCTACTAAGTGCTAAAAAACTAAGCAAAATCGCCCCAAAAGCCGAAGTAGCAACAAAAGCAATGCCTACAATTATCCAAAAAATATTATCCATAATTCCCCCTTAAAACTCAACATACTCCCTAATCTCCTCACGCTCAAGCTGTAAGCTAGGCGCTGTCTTGCTAAAAGTAATGAGATCCTCTGGCGTGTGAACCCAATCAGGCAGTTTTTTAAATCCGTGTAATAAAATCTGCCCAGCCGATATAGCATCGCTATAAGCTCTGTGGTGCGTGTTTTTAATCCCTAGCAGATCTTTTAGCACATCTAAGCCGTAACGCTCACTCTCAATCGTGCGCCTAGCAAGCTCAACAGTACAAAGCCTGCGGTTAAAAAGCGGCGGCTGTCCTAAGGAAACTAGCGAAGTGCTAATAAAGCCAAAATCAAAGCTTACATTATGCGCTACAAAAACCGCCTGACCCAAAAAGCGCCTAAACTCACTTAAAGCATGCGCAAGACTAGGTGCGCCAACTAGCATTGCGCTAGTTATGCCAGTTAGTTCTGTGATGACAGGCGGGACTTGCGGGGCAAAAACTAGCGTAGAAAAATGCCCTATTTTCTCGCCACCTTTTAGCTTTATTGCGCCGATTTCTATGATTTGACCGCTGCGCACTGAGCCTGTGGTCTCGATATCGACCACACAAAACTCCTGCTCGTCTAAAAGCCGCTCTGCTGTAGCTAGTCCCACATGCCC